>Ga0209533_1000019_pt1 | contig 151541 bp, 157 predicted proteins | sample COG_04_FD_184748 | JGI IMG/M metagenome (GOLD analysis project Ga0209533, IMG submission 184748) | Pelagic Microbial community sample from North Sea - COGITO 998_met_04 (SPAdes) (version 2) | ecosystem: Environmental > Aquatic > Marine > Neritic zone/Coastal water | place: Helgoland, sampling...
CAGGAGAACCAGGAGCATAAGGAGAACCAGGAGCATAAGCAGGAGAACCAGGAGCATAAGGAGAACCAGGAGCATAAGCAGGAGAACCAGGAGCATAAGCAGGAGAGTGAGAAGGAGTATGAGGAGAACCAGGATCATAAGGAGAATAAGGAGCAAATTCAGGAGATTCGGGAGTTATCCCCACATGAGATGGTGTTCCAGGACTTTTATTTTCATTATATGCGTTTGTTATTTCGTTTACAATTTTATGCTGTAGAACATTATTTACATCATCACTCTTAAATGTCATTCCACTGAATTGTGAAATATTGTCTTCTGTAATAACACGCATTTGAATATTCATTGTTTGTAATTCTTGAATGAGTAATTTCAAAGAATATGGTATTTTGACAATCGAAAAATTGCGTCCATGACGGGATATACTCTTTAATTTCATTGTATCATTTATTTCATTTGAAAATTTGGCGTCTCCGTCAGTATGTAAACTATAAAATTTGTCCTCTTTGATATTATATGCGGCAACACACCCAGACGTATTACATATCGCCATTTCATATTGATCTCCGCGTACCATGAAAGATTCTTGGATAAATTTACTAGCTCCATGGGCAATTAATCCATCGCGTTCCATTTCACCAATACGTAGTCCACCATCATTCGCTCGCCCCTGTACTGTTTGTCGAGTTAATAATGTTCTAGGACCTTCTGCTCGATAATTAATCTTGTCCTTCACCATATGTTTAAGACGCATATAATAGTTGGGTCCTATGAATATTTCGGTTTCTATTTGATCACCTGTCATTCCATTGTAAAGAATTTCACTCCCACTTTTATGTAACCCTACTTGATTCAACATGCTCCCCAATAGTTCATGTTTTGAACCTTTGTTCGCAAATGCCGTACAATCACCACTATTGCCATAATGCAAACATATTTTACCAAACATGCTTTCTACAAGTTGTCCGATAGTCATACGTGAGGGAATCGCATGTGGGTTAATAATTAAATCTGGTTTGATTCCGTCTTTCGTGAATGGCATATCCTCTTCAGGAATAATTAAACCAATTGTTCCCTTTTGTCCAGCGCGACTTGCCATTTTATCACCAATTGCTGGTATACGCTGATCACAAATACGAACCTTTGCAATTCTATAACCATCATCATCCTGTGACATATACGTTTGATCAACAAATCCCATTTGACCCTTTTTAGGCGTCATTGAAGCATCTATGTACGAATCTTCTTCGTTTGGATCCTTGGTTGCTTTGCCGATAATAACCATGCGTTCATGTACAGCAGTGCCTTTGGCGATTAAACCATTCGAATCAAGTACACTATAATCATAACCCGGCTTCTTTTTCAACACATTTGCTGAATTAATATTCATAATACGGACATCATCGGTTACATCGGCAACATCGGTACTTTCTTCACGGGCTTCCAATACCGAATAATATGATGTTCTGAAAATACCTCTATCAACTGCCCCTTTATTAATCAAAATAGCATCCTCTACATTATATCCAGTATACGACATAATTGCGACAATGGCATTTTCACCATGAGGATGTTGCTCTTTCTGTATGATATCTAAAAACCTACTCTTAATCAGCGGAACTTGTCCGTAATTCAATACGATTCCAGTCTTATCCATACGTTTTTGATAATTCGTGTGATATAAAGATACTGCCTGCTTTGTTTGTCCGCATGAAAATGCGTTACGTACCGGTGGATTATTTTCTGGAAAAATAACTTGATTCCCCATTACACCAAGTGTAAGCGAATGGTCTATTTCGACATACGAATATGTTTTCGAGGATTTGGTTAAATCGTCAAAGCTCAGCGCAATCAGTGCTGTCTCGGTTTCATTTGAATCGATATATTCTACCGGACCATAATTCGTCTTTAGTGATGACAAACTCTTGTCATATAACTCACGATGATTAAAAATAGTATATGTTTTAAAATCGATAGCCTGTTTTTTCTTGTCAAAACCTGTAAATAGATTCATATAATCAAAATCATTACTAATGATTCTTTTCACAATCGTATCACTAATAAATTTGTTGTTATCCAGATAATATAAAGGTCTCATTAAACGCCCACTATCAATGAAAATTTCGATCTTACGATGTTGATAATAAAAACTAACACTAACATCTTTTGGTAACAATCCTGCCCGACGATTTTTTTTGATTATGTCTATTGTAGTGAATGGATCTTCGACCACGCCAAACCACAAGCCATTTATAAAAATTTTAATCCATGTATACAATTGTTTGCATGAAAATATATCAAGTGGTTTCATATCAGCATTTGCAAACATCCACGATTTGAAATGTTCTAGTGGAACATGATTGGATATATATGTCATAATCGCAAGATGTTTATGTAAACCACAATTTCCACCATCAGGTGTATCAATAGGGTCTATTAAACCATATTGTGAAGGATGTAATAAACGCGGTCCAACCACTTTTGCGCTAGCATCTAATGGTAAACTTAATTTACGCATTTGACTCAATGCTGAATTAAAACTTAATCGACTTAAATCTTGAACAATGCCAAGTTTTTTTGTATGCGTTGTCGATCCCCAATTTCCCTTGAATGCCTTTCTGAAACCAACTTCCACAGCACGATTTGCGAATATTTGGTTTTCGTAATTGCGCACGAGTTGTTCAAACCCAGCGAAGTTGATATTCACATAATCAGTTTCCTTATCTGGTCGCGACTTGTAAAAAATACGCTTATCTATATTCACGAAAATACTATGCTCTTGAATTTTATAATACTCTTTGAATAAATCATACATAAGGCGACCTGGAACTTCGACACGTTTATATGTAAAACTATCGCGATCTGTTGGCATTTTAACACCCATTTTAACTTGTAGTAGCTCGAACGCCATGTGTCCCAAAAAATACGCTTTGTGAAAATAATTGGTTGTTCCAATATTGGGTAAAAAATAGTTCATTAATATATCATGCGCACTAACAATGGTTTGTCTCTTTGTTAATTTACCAATGTACTTTAATGCATGTTCTTGAGTGAAAATCATACCGGCGTCATGAATCGATGGTATAAATTTGTCTATATATCTCTCATTGACATCTATATCCAACAAACAATACGATATAATTGTTTTGTCACTAATTACACCCAGTGCCCGCATTAAAATAAATAAAGGGATTGGTTTGCGCACGTTTGGAACTTCAACAACTATGTTACAATTCGAATATTTGTCAGATGGTGAAACGTAATGGATTTTCATTGTTCGTTCAGGTTTTGACGCATCCTCGGAAACCATTCTAATCGCACCTGTATGCGAATAAGCAATACCTTCTGCATTCTTTTTGATATATAACATGTTATCGGCAAACTTCTCTTGGCTGATAATCGATTTTTCCTTTCCATCGATAATAAAGTATCCTCCATTATCGTTTTTACATTCACCTGCATGAAAACGTGTTTCGGGTGTCAATGAAGTCAGAATACATAAATCGGATTGAACCATTAGTGGAAATTTGCCAAAGTAATATTTATCGATTGTAAAAAATTCAACGTCATACACTTTCGTGTCTGGGTTATATGTTTTGAATTCGAATACAATATCGATATATAATGTGAAACCATAAGTCATGTTACGAAGTCGAGCTTCGTTTGGCATCATATAATGAACACGATCCTTGTCGTAAATAATTGGTTTTCCGAAATGAATTCCTGAACCATCCTTTTTACCTAAATAAACATTTGCTTGAATTTCATAGTCATCGTTCGCATCATTGTAATTTTTACGAATTTCAATAGGGTTACGTTCAGTCAAAATTTGTTTAATACCTGTGTTTATAAACTCATTGTACGACTGAATATGATGTAAAATAAGAGCGTGTGGTTCAGATTCGAAGTATTTTTTTATAATATTCCAAGACATTATATGAATATCCATTGGTGAATTCATATATTATAAGTGTAGTATTTTTTTAAATCATGCGCTGTTGAACTTTTAATAGTTCTGGTTGAACCCAAGGTTTTGGATCAACAGGTGGCTGATATCCTTTAATAGTGTTCAATGCGCTACCGGCATTATATGAAACGTTTTGTCCAACTAAATTAGCTTCAGGGAATAATGTAGCAAAGAAACTACCTCCTTTTTGTCTCCTTTTTTTAGTTGTTCTTTTTCTTCTTTTGGATGACTTTCTTTTTGACGACTTTCTTTTTGACGACTTTCTTTTGGATGACTTTCTTCTAAATGTTCTCTTTTTTCTTCGACCTCCGCCTTGTGTTGATTGCAAATGTTGGAAAGGAGTGTTTTCATAAGTATTTAATGGATAATGATTGCCACCATGGTTAGGGGCAACCCCGGGCCAAGTATTTGGGTTAGATTCAATCGGTTGTCCAACTAAAGCATAATTTACACCGCCTCGTTGACAACGACGATTCCTTTTGGTTCGTTTGGTTCTTCTGGTTCGTTTGGTTCTTTTCGTCCGACCTTTTTTATTACGACGTGATATGCGGTTACTTGCATTTTTCCTAGATTTCCCCATAATATATAATAACGTGGGAAAAATAAATATTCATGAAAAAATATTACAACGCAATTGAAACATTCGATATCTATTCAATATCTACATGTGTAAGCATGTGCCTTCTACAACACATCTTTGTTAGCATAAGTTCATCCATGATAATGCCCTCGGGTGCCTTTGTATTATAAGACTTCGTTAAATAAATTACCTTGTTTTGGTCAATCTTCTTATCCTGCTTTAGTTTACGGACACGTTCTTGGTAATATCTGTACTTATTTGCGAGGACATTGCCGCACGTAAAACACTTAATTGGAATGATCATCGTATATATATTATAAGTAATATTTCCTTAAATTTAAATCAATTTTTACGTTAAATACCTAAAATGTCTCAATAGTTATTGTTTTTAATAAATGATTTTTTTTATCAGAATCTAAATTAATATCACTTATATCCAGGAGTAAAAATGTCCCAAATATAATTATCATCGTAATTAAAACATACATCAAATCTTTTCCCATAATTAACGTATAGTGAGAATTTAATTACTATTTAAAAAATTGTGTATTTGCACCTTATCGTTCACATTTGTGACTTTTCCTGTCAATATACACGCTTCATATAAATCCATTAACACTTTTTTAGGAGCACAACTTCCTACCTTTAGCAAGCCACTTTTATGTAAATAATTTTTCACATCCGTTAAATTTCGTCGGGTTAAATTACGCTTTTCGCGAATAATATTTGCCCGACCTTCACCATCCTTAATTATGACAGATACCCTACGTGTTTTAGCATTTTTCCCACATATATATTTTCGAGTTATCTTCTTTTTAACTGCCATACTAGGTATGCGTGGTGCCAATACTACAGGCAATGTTTCCGTAATATCATTATGAGCCATTAATGATAATGCGGTAGATGCTATACTGGGTCCAGGTATTATAGAAATATCGCTTTTACCATCCTTGCTTTTACCATCATTACTTTTAACAACATTGCTTTTACCATCATCACTTTTAGTACGATTAAACATAGATTTTACACGTTTCAGTTTATCTTCACGTTCGCTATTCACATTTTCGCCAGTATTTGCAAACATGGGCTCATTTATATTCAATGTCTCTTTCTTAAATGGGCGTTTTTTTGTTTGTGTCCATTGACGATATGTAGGTTTATTTCCATTACGTAAACAACCATATGGAATGTTTGTATTATCCATTAAAGGCGTTAACGAATTTCGGTTAAAAATAGTTTCTGGTCTTTTTAAATCGGTAGGTAGTTCAACATTTACTTGTTCCCTCAAATAATTGTCATCTTGAAACGCGTCCATTTTATTTAAACTTGTCCCTACATCAAATTTCTTTTCTTTAGATTCGCTCGTTTTATTTTCTTTTTCAATTAGCGATGTTAAATATTTGAGCGACTCTTCAAATTCACTTTTAAACCCACCTGAAGCATCTTCCTCCTTCTTTTTGGTTTTTTTTTGATGTTGCTTAATTTTCTCGATGAATTTATTTTTCATAGTAGTTGGTTTGAATATTCCCTTGTCGGCATTTTTATCCTTCTTCTCTTTCTTCTCTTTCTTCTTTGTTTTACTGATACCTGCCATTTGGAACAATGCAGGATTGATTGATATTGTTTTCTGTGATGAACTCATATTTTATAACCATATTGTTTTTTCCGAGTTTTTACAAATCAAATGTTTATTCATAAAATAATATTTTTACATGAAATAAATTTAAAAATTGAAACCAAAATACACGTACATGGAAAGTTATATATCAAGTATGACCGAAAAGTCAATAAACGAACGCGAAACGCTAGATACCTACATCGAAACCCCATGGAATTTGATTGGGTCATATTTCGAGGGTCAATACCTCGAACAATTGGTACGACACCAGTTGGAGTCTTATAATTTATTTGTAAATACTCAAATTCAACGTACAATTGACATGTTTAATCCTGTACATATTTGTTCTGAACAAGATTTTGACGAAATAGCGGGTAAACATTCGCTTGAAATGTTTATTCAATTCGATAATTTTCAAATCCATCGTCCTCAAATTCATGAGAACAATGGTGCCACTAAATTAATGTTCCCTCAAGAAGCTCGACTTCGCAATTTTACATATTCTTCAACAATGACAATGGACATTAATATCAAGTATGTTACACGAAATGGTGACAACCTAGAAAACAGCGAGACAACACACAAAACACTTCCTCAAGTTCATATTGGTAAGCTACCCATTATGTTGAAATCGTCAGTGTGCTTGCTAAATCAATACAAGCATGTTGATAGCAATATTACCGGTGAATGTAAGTATGATGCGGGTGGATATTTCATTATCAATGGTTCGGAAAAGACTGTGCTCGGACAAGAACGTGCGGCCGAAAATCGTGTGTATTGTTATAATATCGCCAAAAATAATACCAAGTGGTTATGGCAAGCTGAAATCAAGTCAGTCCCGGATTTCAAGTGTATTAGTCCAAAGCAAATTGTGATTATGGTTTCTTCTAAAAACAATGGGTTTGGACATAGTCTTCATATGCAAATTCCTCGCATCAAAAACCCCATCCCGTTATTTATCGCATTCCGTGCTCTAGGAGTCATGACTGACTTGGAGATTTGTGAGCATATTCTACTAGATGTGAATAATACGAGTGATATTACATGTGAACATTTACAGGCTTCGATTATTGAAGCATGTGAGATAAAAACACAAGATGAGGCTATCGATTATATCAATACTCATGCCATGTACACGCCTATCAATATGGAAAAGGAGGAAGGTATTCGTAAAAAGTTAGAGTTCACCACCGAGGTGTTGAAAAATGACATTTTCCCTCATTGCTATAATATGACCCAGAAAATTTATTTCCTTGGTTATATGACAAAACGTCTTCTAGAATGTTTTACTGGCATTCGCCGTCAGGATGACAGAGATAGTTATACCAATAAGCGCATTGACTTGACCGGTTCACTATTGAATAACCTGTTCCGTAATTATTTCAATAAGGTTGTAAAAGATATGACCAAACAAATTGTCAAGGAAATCAATACTGGATCATGGCGTTCTACATATGACTATAGTAACATTGTCAATCATACGAATATCTATAAGATTATTAAGTCGTCAACCATTGAAAACGGCATTAAACGTGCTCTAAGTACTGGTGATTTTGGTATTAAGCAGTCCACATCCACAAAGGTAGGTGTTGCACAAGTACTGAACAGACTCACATACGCGTCCAGTCTTAGTCATTCGCGTCGTATTGCCACACCGATTGATAAAAGTGGAAAGCTCATCCCTCCTCGCATGTTACACAATACCACATGGGGATTTTTATGCCCAGCTGAAACGCCAGAGGGTCAATCAGTTGGCGTTGTCAAGAATTTGAGTTATATGACGCATGTTACTATTCCATCGAATACGAAAGCTATTATGACTTATGTGATGAATCAAATCACACCGATTGAAGATATTACTTACCATGAAGCATTCGGTAAGGTCAAGGTATTCGTCAATGGTGCGTGGCTCGGTGTAAGTGAAAATCCTATTGAGTTGTACCGGTACCTGAAAGATCTCAAATACAAGGGCATGATTAATATTTACGCATCCATCATATTCCTGTATGATGTTATGGAGATTCGCGTTTGTAACGACGGAGGTCGCGTAACACGACCTGTGCTCAGAGTGAAAAAGAATAAGCTTGTACTTCACGAAGATATTGTTGACCAAGTCACAAGAAAAGAAATTGTTTGGGAGGATCTTCTAACCACTATGAAGATGGAAGATTCTGTAATTGAGTATATCGATCCAGATGAACAAAACACTACCATGATCGCTATGAAACCATCTGCATTATACAATGCAACATCTTACAATTATACGCATTGCGAAATTCATCCTAGTACTATCTTTGGTGTTCTAGCTTCATGTATTCCTTTCCCAGAACACAATCAGTCACCAAGAAATACATATCAATGTGCTATGTCCAAGCAATCGATGGGTGTATATGTCACCAATTACGACAATCGTATGGACAAGACCGCGTATGTTCTTAACTATCCAATGCGTCCACTAGTTGACACACGTGTTATGAATTTGATTCAACTTAATAATATTCCATCTGGATCACCTGTTATCGTAGCGATTATGACACATACAGGCTATAATCAGGAGGATAGTATCCTATTCAATAAAGCGTCAGTCGATCGCGGTTTATTCCAAGCAACTATCTACCACACCGAAAAGGATGAGGATAAAAAGATACATGGCGATGAAGAGATCCGGTGTAAGCCCGACCCGTCTAGAACGAAGGGTATGAAGTTTGGTAATTACAACAAGGTAAATGCGTTGGGAGTAATTCCTGAGAACACATTGTTGGAAAATCGTGATGTTATTATTGCTAAGGTCCAACCTATTAAGGAAAACAAAAATGATCATACCAAGGTCATTAAATATCAAGATCAGAGTAAAATTTTCAGAACAAACGAAGACACATATGTAGATAAGAATTATATCGATCGCAACGGAGATGGCTATAACTTTGCTAAAGTGCGCACGCGTACCAGCCGCAAACCAGTGATTGGTGATAAATTTTCAAGTCGTCATGGACAAAAGGGAACAATTGGTAATATTATCCCTGAAGAAGACATGCCGTTTACTAAAACGGGCATCAGACCTGATATTATTATCAACCCTCATGCTATTCCTTCCCGAATGACAATTGGACAACTCAAGGAAACTCTTCTCGGTAAGGTTCTTCTAGAGTTGGGGCTTTTTGGTGACGGAACCAGTTTCGGTGAGTTCCCCATTGAAGATATTTGCAAGGAACTTTCGCAAGTAGGATATGAAAGTAATGGCAATGAAATCCTATACAATGGTCTTACGGGCGAACAGGTAGAGACGAGTATTTTCGTTGGTCCTGTATTTTACCAGCGCTTGAAACACATGGTGAGTGACAAACAACATAGTCGTTCAATTGGTCCAATGGTAAACCTAACGCGTCAACCTGCTGAGGGGCGTTCGCGTGATGGTGGTCTTCGTTTTGGAGAGATGGAGCGTGATTGTATGGTTTCTCATGGAGCATCTCGTTTCACGCGAGGGCGTTTGTATGATGCGTCTGACAAATATAGTGTACACGTGTGTAATAAGTGCGGCTTGATCGCAGCATATAATGACGAAGTACATATTCATTTGTGTAAAGTTTGTAATAATAGGAGTGACTTTTCATATACTGAAATTCCTTATGCGTGCAAGTTGCTATTTCAAGAACTAATTACAATGAACGTGGTCCCAAGAATAATCACGAATAAATAAAACAATAAACATTATATATTTAGCCACAATGCTATCAAGTTTTTTTTATTGAGGTTATATATATAATGGAAAAGTCAAACGCCACAATATATGGGTGCCATAGTGCCCGAGCTTCAACACAACGAATATTACGCGATGTATGGAATAGTGGAAACGTAGTTGGTGAAAATAATCAAAAACGTAAAATTGGTCCTTTCAGAGCAGTCATGAATGCTGGTGATTTATTATCACGCCCTAACTATTCATGTGGAGGCCCAAACCCATTGCAATCACTTTCAATGCGTTTTGATAGCCTAGTACGAAGAGATAATACACGAAATGCTTGTGATACAACAGGTGTCCCCGCAAGTTCATGTAATGTTAAGTTTGTGTACGATTCATCCTCGTTCACACGTTTTGTTAAAGAAACAGCTGTCAATAAGACCTATAAAAAATAAATCGATTATATCAGAAATATTTTTCACAATATATAGTATAATGCAAAAATATTTAGTCGAGTTTTTAGGAACTCTATTCTTTCTTTATGTAATCATGGCAACTGGGGACGCGTTTGCCATTGGCGCTGCTTTAATTATAGCAATCCTTGTAGGAGGACCTATATCTGGTGGAAACTTCAACCCAGCCGTGTCCATAATGATGTTCCACGCAGGTAAATTATCCAAGAAAGATGTGATTCCTTACATCGTGGCACAGGTTGCTGGTGGTTTGGCTGCATATCAACTTTATTTACGTGTAAAGCTATAAATTTTACACCATTCGTTATTTAATCATAAATATATCAAAAATGAATTATTATTTGTTTGATATATTTAACGTGTGATACACCTGCATTGGGTCTTAATTTTATACATGTACCCACTACTTGTTTCGGAACTATGTAAGTTCATTGAACTATTCTTAGTTTTATAAATATGTGTATTGCAGCAATTATTGGAACGATACTCATTGTCTTTATTTTCTGGTAACGCATAATGCATGGTATTTCGGTAAAACGTTTTAGATCGACTATCCAAATATTTGCTATGGTTAGAAAAATAGGTTTTGGGTAATTTGCTAACGTAACGATTTCTTCTTAATGCATTAGTTTGAGCACAACATGTTGTAAATTCCATTATACAATATACTTATAATTTTTATTTACATGATGAATAAAAAATAAAATATATATAATATAATGGAAATTTCGATTATATTGATCGCATTATTTGCTGTTCTCTTTCTATATAACATATACATATGGTTTGGTTCAAATAAAGAGGGTATGGAATCCACGACCAAATGCTGCGGATCTTCGGACAGAACATATTCTTTAGAGAATAAACTAAAATCACTCGAAAAAAAATTTAAAAAAAACGATGATCAGATAAAAGAAAACACAGACAATCTGAAGGCGATTGCTGACCAAAATAAAAAAGATGCCGAATCAAAAACAGGAGTAAGCGAACAAGAAGCCAACAAACCGCCACCAGAAGTTGGTGGTATTGATTAGAAATTTGTTTTCATGATGAATTAAAAATAGGAGACTATACTATATGTCAAAATTTTTTAAAGATGTTGGAGGGGATTTAACTAACCTGGAAGAAAAAGTCCTTGGTCCAAAATATGATTATGCCAAAAATATCAAAACGCCGGGAGAAATTGGAATGTCGTCTAGAGGATCTATATCGGCAGCGGCAAAAAATGTAGCGGGATTAATAGATTATACCGAAGTATTGGTAACTGGTGGTGGTAGGGCATCTCGTTCTGGTGGTGCCATGGGTAATAAATTTTTTCTCCAAACAGGTGCAAAATGCAATGATATAAATGGATCAGGAGAACAAACACGTTCTATCTACATCAATAATGTTCCACAAGGTAATATCCCATTTATTTCGTCTTCAACCGGAGCGAATTTCAGTGAGTTTAAAGGTTTGATACCAGGTACATTAAGCACCATGGGACAACTGAATCCAATGAAAATTTTTCAAGCATTTATGATGAAAGGAACACCTGATTGTCAAGCCCTTACAATGCAAACAGTAGATTCGAATAACTATAAATCATCTGAAACTAAATTTGTAGCACTCATGGATATCAAAAATTTGGACCCATGTACGTTTTCAAACAAACGCAACCCAATTACAAATAAAGGTTGCAGGGAAACATTTTCTTCGTATAATACAATGCATACGCCTAATGAAGGTGAATTAACTTCTGATATTTCAAAATTACCAAATGATCCAATTGTACAATTATATATAGCAAGTTTAGGCATCGTTGGTATTTATATCATGTATAATCTAATACAACGAGGGTAATCGATTAGTTCATGTGAACACACTAGAAACATCTGTTTCTTTTTCAGTCGTTCCATCAAGTACGTACGTGATCGTATTGTTTACTACAATACGATCTATATTCAATGGCATAAAAACACCATGTATATTTAACCACTCCTTAATATGTTCATATCGATAACGTATATTTGCAAACATTTCGTGGGGTTTATTACTTATCACCATCATGGTATATTCCAAAATTTGCTGACCAAAAATACAATTAACCTCGTCCAACCTATGTCGGAAAAACATAGGAATGTCCTGTTTGAACATGCGCGTGTCTGCATGAATTACATTCATTTGTCCAGTTGCAATTGTATGCGAATAAATATAATCGTGAATAGTCTTTATTTCGACATGATCTACACGTCTCGACATATTTTTACAGACAATGTATCGATGATCATCACAAAGTTTCATTGATGATGGGCGGGAAATATACACCTTGGAAAAAAGTGCGTTGAGATAAAATAATATATCCACGTAAATGGCACTATGTGTATTTTTAATCAAAATATTTATATCGCCTCCGACTTTAATATTATATAACATGTGTAAAAGATTAATAAGTAGATGCTCTACATCGGAATATCCGGGCGAATCATGTTCTTCATCGCGCATGGCTAAAAATGCCATATCGAAATTTGCTGGTGGAATACTAAGTATTTTACCCAATGTTTTTGTTGTAAAATCAATGGTATAATGACTACATTTAGGTTCGATGTTTCTCAAATTGAAAACATTATCCATTGCTCTTGTAATATTTACTATATTGTTTCCATATACGCTATATCTTATGTCCGAAACATACGTTTTTTTTTGATAATTATAATTGATTATTTCTATATATTCAAAATATGGAAAACTGATATTACATGACATAATAGACTTGTTGATATCACGTATGATTATATTTAGTAGATCGTTATCGTAACTATCACACAATTTACGTTTGACATGTAATGTTTGTAGCTTTTTAATATATTTTGAGGTTATATTTTCATTATAGCATATCTCAATTATATATGCCAATGGTGGTAGTTTATTCATATGTATATAAGGTAAAGGAATTTGATTAATCATTATTATTAGTTTTTGATAAATATACCAAATTACATTTATGTATGTTTTTTATTAGTTATAATAATCGATGAATAATTAAAATCATAAAATTGTTCCCCCCATATGAAATAAATGATCATTGTTTCACCAGGTTTATCAATAAAATTGAATATTATTTAAAATAGAATTATATATTATATCAATGTCAAAGCAAAATTCAGATTCAATGGAGGGTTTAATTAGCAAGTATTTAGCGTATAACCATAGTACTAGTGGATTCGACAAAGAGTTGGAAGTACGTTTCAATACACGCAAATACGATGGTGTGATTCAAAAAATGGATTTTGATCGTGTTGTACAAAAACTCCTTTCGATGGGATTCAAGTCAGGAGATTTAACAGGATCATACATGATGCGTGTTTCAAGCGAATATGATAGTCATAATAAGATGATTACTGAAATTAGAACTGAAATTTTAGGAAAAGACAATATCCAACAATTATGCAAAACAAATCGAATCCCCGAAAATGGTCTAGTGACATTTCAAAAAAAAGGTCGTGTAGAGAATAAGGGTGGTAAATTATCCCCTGTTAATAATGCCGAATTTCAATTCCGTACAACATTCAATATTGAAGAAAATATATCCAGTTCACATCCATTAATAAAAAATCAGTATCTTGAGAAATTCGAGTCACTTAAAAAATACTATCGCTATATTAATCGTGTCGAATTCACACATCCAGATTATCCTATTAAATGCCATTTGTCTATCGTAAAATCATCCAAAAAAGATAAAGATGATGAAATCATCTACGAGAGAAGTATCCAACATAGTGATGTGTTTAAAAATACTGAAGTATATGAAATCGAATTGGAAATAGACAATGCCATGGTTGGTCCAGGAACACAATACGAAACTACTGAATCTATTTCGAACCCTTTAAAGAATGTTATTAAGTATGTACTTTGTGGTCTACAAAATACAAAATACCCTGTGTCGTATAAAATGTTATACGCAATCGAACAACAATACAAACAATTCATCTTACAAACTCATCCTGATAAAATGAGGTCTAAACTTATTCCTAGACAATTTATTGGTCCTGGTTCAATCACACTACAACGAAAGCACGTACAGCCAATTGATCCTGCTTCCAAAGAACCGAATATTCAGAAAAATTATTGTGTGACAGAAAAGGCGGATGGAGAGAGACGTCTGCTTTACGTATCAGGTAATGGTATGATATTTGCAATTACCACGAACATGAACTTTATATGTATCGGTGCGAAAACAAAGGTTTCCAAATTATATCACACAATGATTGATTGTGAATATATTATGAAGAACAAACACGGAGATGTTATCGATTTATACGCTGCATTCGATGTTTATTATATTGCTAAGCAGGATCAACGTAATTTGATATTCATGAATACGTCTGAACCAACTAAAACACGACATGGAATGTTGTTAAAAGTAATCAGTGCATTGAAACCAGAATCTATGATTACTGGACAACCTTCACCTGTCCGCATTGAAGCGAAACAATTTTATTCAAGTGGTAATATTTTTGAAGACAATAATATGATTATACAGAAAACAAAGGACGGCCTGTTTGAATATGAAACGGATGGACTGGTGTTCACACCCACCAATTTATCCCTTGCTCGCGATTATGTTAAAAAAACGTGGGATAAGTCATTCAAATGGAAACCCCCGGAGTTTAATTCAATCGACTTTCTAGTGAAAATGAAAAACGACGGAAAGACGGAACTTGTTGGTGATAGTATTGTAAGTTATAAAACTCTTACCCTGATGTGTGGTTTCCAGGAAAATGAAAGCGGATATTTACATCCATGTGCTGACGTAATGGACGATATTAAAACCGAAGATATTATCGGTACAAATAAAGAACGTCACGATGGACGAAAGCCAAGAGTGGATTCGAATGCTACATATAAACCTCACAAATTTTACCCAACTAAGCCATATGATTCTAGCGCTCATTTATGTAATATAGCCTCTGTAAATGACGCCGATACAGAAGTAGTAAAAACAATAGAGAATGAAGTGATAGAAGATAATATGATTGTTGAATTTTATTACGATTTCAGTAGACCTAAATTATGGCGTTGGGTTCCACTACGTGTTCGGTATGATAAGACACGTGAACTTCGAAATGGACAGAAAAATTACGGAAATAGTTATAATGTGGCAAACAGCAATTGGCAATCTATTCATCACCCGATTGATGTAGACATGATGTCATCTGGTATTGGAATTCCTGATATAGAAGACGATGATACTTATTACAATCGTGATAATAAGCGGGACTATACCGTGGGTATGCGTGATTTTCATAACAAAGTTGTAAAACGTATGTTAATAGAGTCTGTATCCAATGTAGGTGATATTTTGATTGACTTTGCCGTTGGTAAAGGTGGTGATTTCCCCAAATGGATCCAAAGTAAGTTGTCATTTGTGTTCGGAATTGACAAATCACCCGATAATATTGAGAATCATGTGGACGGGGCATGTGCCCGCTTCTTGAATTACAAGAAAAAGCTAGATGTATATCCTGATGCGTTATTTGTATCTGGTGATTCCGGATTACGTATAACCACGTTGGATGCACCCGACGGCGAAAAATATAAAAATGTTACTAATGCGATATTCAACAAAGGTTCAAAGGATCTTGCGAAAATTGGCAAGGCCGCCTTGAGACACTACGGAAAGGCAAAGGACGGATTTCATGTTAGTTCATGCCAATTCGCACTTCATTATTTCTTCCGTGACGTAACAAGCCTGGAAAATTTCATTCAAAATATTGTCGATTGTACACGCGTCGGTGGTTACTTCACATGTACTTCTTATAACGGAAAGAAAATGTTTGATTATTTATCGAAAAGGAACAAGGGTGAAAGTGAAATACTAAAACATACCAATGGTGAAAAAATGTGGGAGGTGATTAAACAATATGAATACGTCGACTTCAAAGATGATGTCAGCTGTATTGGATATGGTATTGATGTCTATCAAGATACAATTAATAAATTATTCCGCGAATATTTGGTAAATTATGATTATTTCTTTCAAATACTTGAAAAATATGGATTCAAGTTGTTGACGCAAGATGAAGCACGTGAAATAAATTTGCCGTCTTCGTTTGGTAGCTTTGAAGATCTACATCGTCAAATGCAGATTGATCTTGAACGCGGTACAATCAAATCACAGCAAATTGGACAATCTAATAATATGAATAAACAAGAACAACAAATCAGTTTCTTTAATAGTTTCTTTGTATGTAAAAAAGTACGTCACGAAACAACACCTGTTAAACTATTGGACTCTGTTATTGGTGAAGAAGATGCCATTATGATGTCGGATTATATGACATCATTGGAAAAAGAAGTTGTTGCTGTAGATGAAGGTGAAAATATCGAGGCAAAAATTATGATCGAAGATCCATTTGAAGTAGAGTCGAAATTACCAACTGAAGCTGTGGAAAGTAAACCTACAAAGACAAAGGCACCCAGAAAAAAAAGAACGATAGCTGTGAAGGAAAAGAAAAGCGATCTTGAAGAAGGGGAAATATTAGAGGCTGACCCTGTTGAAAAAAAGAAGCGTGGTCGCCCGAAAAAAATTACAATCAAGGAAAGTATTGTTGATGAAAAGTAACAAGCCATGTGTCAAAATATTATTTTTTAATGAAATAATATTTTGTAATTTATTGAAGAATGCATTTTTAGTAAATTCTATATATATAAAATTGAAGTAATACATTCATTGTTATATATATATCAAATGAAAAATGGACACTTGTTTAACTGATGAAATGTGTGTTGGAAAAAAATATAAATATTACCAGCAATGGTGTATATATCATATGGATAATTATAATTATTCACCGAATTATACTATAAGTTGTCACCCAGAAAGAATAGAAAGAACATATCCTTCTTGTGCTAGTTGTTGGAAATGGACGGATTGTTGTGCGGATTCACCCCAAGATTGTTGTATTAAAGAATTCTATACTTATCCACCCACCAATAGTCCTACATTACACCCTTGTTCAAGTGGATGCGATAAACCATATTATTTTGAAAAATGTAATATTTTTCAAAATATCAATCAAAAAATTACATGTGAATCAGGTGATGGTATACAATGCTGTTCTGATAATATAAACGATTGTTGTATTTTTAAAAAAGATGAAATGTTTGTTTATAGTGGGTTAATTATAATTATACTATTCCTTTCGTTTTACATGATGACTCGTGATAAATACAAAATAAATCCTGCGACAAATTCAAATGTTTAACATTTCTATCTATAACTATAATCCAACCAACTTACATATATATATATTTTTTCACCTTTATTTAACTATTTTCAGTTAATACATCATAAATCTCCTGGTATAAGGTTTGTTTTGTTTTCTTCTTACCAATTACATCATGTGAATTGATGTTGAAGAATTTTGCGATTTCTAATAGTTCATCACCTTTAAATGAAGATATAGCTTTGATGGGTTTATCGTAATTTGCAATATTATAACGTGGTGACTTGTACATGGGTATCAATTCGGCCTTGTTTATTTCGTATGCAAAATAATCTTTAATCTTGTGAATGATGTTTGGCGTTTGTACGTTTGCTGATGGAATAAATTCATAATATGAATTTTTAGTGAAATATACAAATGGAATATTTTCAATAATACATAAAACATGAAATGTTTTCATGGTAATTGCCTTTTCATTTATTAAATCACTTTCACACTCATATATTTTCTGGATTTTATGCGACTTGATTAACGCCTTCTTTTCACGTATCTTATCTATATATTTAAACTTGATTTTTTTCTCCTCTGTAAATTGGTTTGTATACTGATGTAGGTTATAATCATCGAACCCCTTGGTCATTACATAGAAAATCCAAAATAATTTATCTTCTTGACTAGGAACAAACATACTTGGATGTTTTTTTTCCATATTCTCCTTGGGCTTCGCCTTTTTTATTTGATTATCATTCATATTTGCCTTTACACATAATGCAAGACGTTTATTTGTCAGCATAAATGGTTCAAGGCTGGTCTTAATATTATCTACATGACATCTAGCATTCATTGTTTAATTCTATTGTTTTATCTTTATTATCTTTTTGGAAGTATTTTACTTTGAATTCCTCTTTCTGACTTTCAAATGCATCTAATTGTGTTTCTTGTTTCGTCACATATTTCATATATGTATCCATTTTTTGAATAACATCAACATTCAAACTGGAAAGATTGATAAATATACCATTATTATTTTCATTTAACAGGGTTTGCTCCACATTCTGTTGAAGAATTTTCAATATTTCCCCCTGATGGAATGTATCCAATAACTCTATTTTTTCGCGCAATATCTCTAATGTTCCAATGTTTTCCATGTTTATATAAATGACCAGTATAACTTTATGTTATTTTTATAAATTGAATTATACACAATATATCCAAAAGTATTACAAAGAGAAAAGGTGTCCAAATATGGCAACAATGGAAGAAATCGACGAATATATCAATGAAATACATATGAAAACGATGTTGGATAACTACGTTTTACATAATATACCACCTGATTATGAAGGTTTTCGGAAGAAGGAAGTGGAACCAATCAAAAAAACGCGAAAAATTGATATATTTATTCCGTCACCGCAATATGATTTGCCAGAGGACAATACAACCATTTTACAGAGAGAAATACCGATGGAGGACTTAAATAAAATACGTGAAAAGATATTGCATGTTCAAGATTATATAATAAGTATGATCGACCGCAAAGAAGATGAATGCCCCGTATGTTATGAGGATATGGGAAACAAAAGCTTTTTAACAGGTTCTTGTGGTCACAAATATTGTGGTAAATGTTGCTATGATAATTTTACAAAAAATTGTCATACTGGTTCATTGTGTCCACTATGTCGTGTGGAAGTACTTTAGTTTTTAGGCATTTTAAATACCTATATTATAAGATATTCAAAATAATTTTTTATTTATTGAAGTTGGTAAGCCATGTCCAAATAAAATCACGATGGTAATGTTAATTATAAATCCATGATGATAATCTGATCATTTACCTTGCATGTATCTTCATTGGAAACAGACGCAGGACATTTTATTTGATATGTTGGGATTCCATGATCTTGATTCCAACATGTATATACACCAGTCAAATGTTGATTCGAACATTGTAGTGCTACATATTCACTTCCTCCAAAACTTGTTCGTAAATCATTCGCACTGACATTTTGCCCAATCGAATTATATAGAATATCTGGAGTAGGAATACTAAATGTCAACTTAATTGCATTATTAAAATAATCGTATTGCGACAATCCAGTACATGTTCCGTGTTTACTCCATTCATGTTCCCAAAAGGAATCATATGACGAGCTGGATTCTTCCTCCTTGACGTTTGGCCAATATTGGATCATATCGGAAGTTCCAATTAATTCTGGAACTGAAGTATCAAAAGGTTCATTACTACACGATGAAGGATAACCTGTTGTATTATATTGTGGCCACATGCCATGAATTGTTAAATTTGTCGTCCAGTATGATTCAGGCGACGTACACCCTGGATAGTTTTGATCATTACAAAACCCAGGTGTCCATGAATAGGCGTAAACATACAAAGTAGATTGTGACACAACCGATGTTAACGATGATAATAATAATAGGGAAGGAATAAAAAGCATCTATATTATATACACGTAAAAAATACTAGAATTAAACATATCACCGCTTTTTTTTAAGCACTACACATTTCACATGGCTCGTCATCAGCCGGTTTTTTTTTAGATTTTGTAGGATCTATCGTAAATTGTTGAGCCTGATGCTTGGCTTTGCGCCGTAAGTAATACACACCTGTCTTTAATCCCTGCTTCCACGCATAAAAATGCATAGATGTTAAACTGCCGTAAGTAGGTTCTTCCTGCCATAAATTTAAGCTTTGACTTTGGCAGATAAATGCCCCTCTTTCTTTCGCCATGAGAACAATATCTTTCATCGGAATCTCCCACACCGTTCTATAACGTGCCTTTACTTCATCCGACAATGCGTCAATATATTTCACTGAACCTTTATTTGCGATAATATTGTTCTTAATTTCTTCATTCCACATTCCCATATCGCTGAGTTCTTTCATTAAGTGTTTGTTCGCTACCATAAACTCTCCAGCTAGCGTATTTCTACTATATATGTTACTTGTAATGGGTTCAAAACATTCATTATTGCCTAAAATTTGCGATGTGGATGCAGTAGGCATTGGTGCTACAAGTAATGCATTGCGCACACCACGCATCATAACCTTTTGTCGTAAATCATCCCAATCATACCTATCACTAGGTTCTACTTCCCATAAATCAAACTGAAACTTACCATAGAATAATGGACTATTCGTAAAACTGCTATAGGCACCAATATGCTCCTTGTTTAATTTTGACTTTTCGTCTTCACTCAATACAATCGACTTTTTATTTTTTCCATACTTATTATATCTTTCCAGAGCAAGTTCATATGATGTTTCCATGGACGCGTGATAGATGGTTTCGAAAATATTTTTATTGATCTCTTTTGAAGTCTCACTATTAAATGAAAGTCCCATCATGATAAAGACATCAGCAAGTCCTTGAACACCAATGCCAATGGGTCGATGACGCATATTACTCAATTTTGTCTTATCGGTAGGATAAAAGTTAATATCGATAACACGATTCAGATTGCACGTAATCACTTTGGTCACTTTGTGTAATTTATCATAGTCAAATGTCTTTTCTTTGGTATTCACAAACATTGGTAGACCAATGCTAGCTAGATTACAAACAGCCGATTCTTCATGGTTCGAGAATTCTGTGATCTCTGTACACAAATTACTAGATTTGATTGTTCCGAGATTCTTTTGATTTGATTTGTTATTCACTGCGTCTTTATAAAGTAGATATGGTGTACCCGTTTCCATTTGACTATCTAAAATATGAAACCATAATTTTCGCGCGTCAATTGTCCTACGTCCTTTTCCTTCAGTCTCATATTTCGTATAAAGTGTTTCAAATTCTTCGCCATATACATCTGATAAACCCGGGCATTCATGAGGACACATAAGTGTCCATTTACCATCTGTTTCCACGCGTTTCATGAATAAATCTGAAATCCAAAGTGCGTAAAACAGATCCCTTGCTTTCGTCTCTTCGTCGCCATGATTTTTACGCATTTCCAAAAAGGCAAATACATCCGCATGCCATGGTTCTAGATAAATCGCAAAACTACCATTTCGGCGTCCGCCTCCCTGATCAATATAACGAGCTGTATTATTGAACACACGCAACATTGGAACAATACCATTAGATGTTCCGTTTGTACCTCGAATATGTGTACCTGATGCGCGAACATTGTGAATATGTAGACCAATACCCCCAGCATATTTGGAAATACTTGCACAATCCTTGAGCGTATTGTATATACCATCAACACTATCGTCTTCCATGGCAAGAAGATAACATGAACTCATTTGTGGTCTAGGTGTACCGGCATTAAACAATGTCGGTGTTGCATGTGTAAAATATTTGTCGCTCATTAAATCATACGTCTCAAATACGCGAACAAGATCTTTACCATGAATCCCAATTGCTACACGCATCCACATATCTTGAGGACGTTCAATTATTTTCCCATCAATGCGAAATAAATAGGCACGCTCCAGCGTCTTATATCCAAAATAATCTAGAACATAATCCTTCTCATAATCGATTTTATCAGTGATTTGTGTGGCATTTTCGTTAACACATGCGTAATAATCATCCGCGACCATTGGATAGTTATTTCCGTGAATATCTTTGTACGTGTAAAGACGTTCAGTCACTTCAATAAAATCACCAGGCGTTTCCCTATGTAAGTTGGAAACGCACAACACACTCGCCATACGTCCATAATCTATATGCTGAGTAGTTTGCGACGCACATTGTTGGGCAGTCAGTTCATCGATTTTACTGGTTTCGATTCCATCATATAGTTGATCAATAATACGCATAGCCATTGATGAATAATTAATGTGAATATTGTGTAGCTGTCCAATTGTTTTTATGCGGTGTAAAATTTTATCAAAAGAAATAGTAACCATTTCACCATTTCGTTTGCGAACATTCATTTCGTCGTTCATCCAATTCATATATGATTGTACATACAATGATAATTTTAAATTGATTCATAATAATTATAAATATAGTTATTATAAATTTGTTATTTCATATTCTCTAGTATTTTTAGAATTTCAATATCTAAAATATTACTAGTATTGCTAGTAGTATCTACTTTCATTGAAATAGGTGTTGTCTTTTCTATTACTTTCTTTTCCTTCTTTTCCTTCTTTATCTTCACTTTCTTTTCCTTCTTTTCCTTATTTTCTTTCTTAACCGGTACACATACACTATCATTTATTTGTGGGTCGGACTCGACGATATCGTTTATTTGAGGTCCACTAGTTAATTCACCATCACTACTATCCGTAATTAAATACGATGACTGATTAAAATCATCCGCTTCGTCATCACTACTATCCAGAACCAAACAATCAGGCTGCTTCTCGTCATCACTACTATCAGCAATAAGACACTCAGGTTGCTTCTCGTCATCGCTACTATCAGCAATCAGACATTTTGGAGGATTGTTCAAATCGCGTGTTTCATCAGTTAAATCGATTGTATTTTTTCGTTCACGTTTGTTTGGTGCACGATGAGCATACCCACGTTCACGATCAATGAGCACTTGACTCCATACATTTTTCATTTGACCAATCGAATTTTGAAACCATTCATTGTTCCTCAACACTAAAATACAGCTTACCTTTTCTAAACGCCAATATATAGTTTTAATAAAATTTAGATGGAGATTTTCGTGGAGAATTTTATTTACCCAAACATTAAATACATCTTCACTTATCTGAAACTCGGGGTAAAAATACTTAGGAGACGATCCATCCATAAACATTAAATATGCTCCCTTAAATGCCAAATTCGGTGTGTGGTTGAAGTTATCCCCATCACTGAAAAAATCAGAATAATTATCGTATTCAACAAACTTCGTTTCTAAGAAATCGCACTCATTTAAATCACATACTTCCATCTGTAATTGCATTTGAACCCAATATTCCTTTTTGGGTATTTGTGTAATTTCTCGGTTAACTATATTTTTGATTTCTAACATCCTACCATATCGTTGGCACGTTTCTTTCACGACAATTCCATCAGGAGATGCTCCTAAAAAGGTGTGTGTATCGTGTACAATACACCCAAAATCTTCGATCTGTGTATTGTATATAAATTCATAATATTGTGTACTAAGTGGTTCAAATTTTTGTCCCCAGTGCAATGGACTGGATGTGTTCACAGAAGATGAAAACTTTTTGTCTTCAATAGGTAAACATTTTTCATAAATAATCTGATTTTGATTACTTTGACTTTCAAAGCATTTCCATGCGTTACTCGCCGTAATCAAATTATGGCGCACCAAATACCATTCGTCAGTACGTTGTTCAGGTTGCGGTTTGTTACGCAAAATTTCAAGCTGTTGACAGATCCGGAGAACATTCGGTGGATGACGTATCCACGATTTCTTATATGAACGTCGTGGAATTACATGCGAATAAACACTACGGAAAATTTCACGAAGTATGACATCAATATACATATCGTCGTTCGTATCGTCGTCATCAAATAAATCGAATAATTCATAATCTTCGCCATATTGTACCTCGATCATCTGTTGAATATTTTCTTCAAAATCAGTGTCGAAGCTATAGTTTGACATGTTTGAAACATATGATTCCATGTATAATTCTGACACATGTATACCATACTCAATTATTGCGAAAAAGCTATCATCAGCAATTTCCTCTTTATCTTCGAAAAAAGACTCCATGTCATTCATTAGCGGTTAGTTGTATTAATATGATAACAACCTTTTATGTGGTCTTTTAAATTGTTATTTCATTCTCCTTCTCTTCCTCGTACTCCTTCTCTTCCTCGTTTTCCCTTTCTTCCCTTTCTTACCCCTTCGTTTTCTTCTCGTTTTTTTCCCTCCTTTTAAACCCTCAACTAGTCTAAGTCTATCATCCGAAGCGATGGCGCTCTTTGTATTTACCCTATTTGGTAATATATTCGCCTTATCAATTTCGGCATGTCCACTTCTTTTCATTCTCTTACTTTTGCTTATTATATCAACTAGATCATGATTTTCTTTCTGAAAATCGTGTGTCAATTTACTTGAATCTAATAGAGTATCCTTTCCAATTATACCGATATCATCAGCATCGACGACTAATGCAGGTATAAAATCGTATTCTGGTTCGTCAGCATCTTCACCAATATCTTCTGTTGAAATCACATTTAAAATAGGTAGAAACGATATTCTACCCTTGTTCATTTTTATCATGTTATTAATTATTGTAGGATCGGTTATAATAACCTCTTTGGCTAAACTAAAACGAATCACAGATACCTTTAATATTTTTGCACCTGGTGTAAAAATTGTGCGTTTTACTTCACCTCTGTATAAAAACAACATAGTATCATCCGATACAGATTTCTTCATTTTTCCATATGCATTATATTTGTATAGACTAAGCTTCGTTAGTATTTCCTTGATGGTTGTTGTTTTACTCTTTATGTCATTAATAATGAACTCGTCCACATTTATATCTGCCATATCTATATAGTTATTTAACTCCTTCATGATTTTATTTATTTTTTCCAGTTGATTGGTAATATACTCTGGTTTGTTCTCTTCATCATTGAGTGCCGATTGATGTTCCCCTTTAACTATATCCTGTAAATTCAACCCATTTGGAACAAGTTCCCTATAAGGTTTTAAAATAGTATCCATAAATCTCCGGTAATTATTTATATGATCAATACTCCATGTATGTAATATTTTGTTGCTATCACCTAGATTCGTATAATCTACATCCTTCTTAATTCTCGATGTTGTCCTAGTTTCTATTTTCTTAAATGTTTCGGGTATTCCATTTATAAAATTACTAATGTGTCCATTATAATCTTTTATTTGGTTATTTAGTTTTTCAACCGATACATGATTAAGATTTTCATTAACCCATACAGCCAAACCATTATGTATTTTTTTAAGTTTTTCACTACTGACAAAGTCATTTATTTTTCCGATTCTTTCTAGTAATTGTTTTTGGTTGGTGACGAAACCATTCGTATGTTTTTGTATTATTAATAACTTAGAAACAAGTGATGACGTTTCTTCGACATATTTATCTATGAGTCCTTGCATATGTGTCTTCCCATCAGAATTTTGAACAACAACGATACGCATATAATCATTTAAAGTAGATGTGAAAATATTCAGTTCTGTCAGTCTATGTTTGTATGTTTCGATTTCGTCCTCTCCTTCTGGTACATTTAAATCCAATAGATCATCAATTCTTTTATTACCAGCATCACTTAATGTTCCCCTAATTATTGCGAACTTTTCATGTATTGACTCCATTACTCCCCTTGTTAGTTTAAATTCTGTGGACTCTGGTTCGGGTTCGGGTTTAATTTCATCGTCCGAATCCGAATCCGAATCCGAATCTATTACGATATTCCCTCTTTTAGTAGTTGGTTTTTTCATTAATTGGAATGACGTCATATCAGCTTTACCTTCACTCAATAGTTCATATCGTTTTAAATTCTTAATAATTTCATCGTAATAAATTTTTTCGTTAGATTTGTCACAATTAGTAATGAATATTTTATAGGAGTCAAATGTTGCTTTATTATCAGGAAATATTTTGTCAATCCAATCTGAATGAGGCTTCAGTCCATTATTCATAAACCAAAATGGATTGTTAAATAATATGCTCTCTCCAAAAACATTTTTATCAGTTGTCCGAATACCAATACCAACAGGGAATTTTATTTGATTCTTCAAATAGTTATTTACACGTTTAGAATAATTTACTTGACTTGCGTCACCAAAAGCCTTTAATGAAACAATAATAATGCATAATAACTGGACCTCGCTACTTATTTTATCACTGATATCTAAAGTGTCGATAAGTGTTTCACGTATGGCTGGTGGAATATTATCATATATTGCCTTTCCAAAAAGATATATACGTGAATGTCGTTTGGTAAAATTAGGAAATTGATCTTCTAAATGTTGCAATGTTATTTGTACTTTTGGTTTAACTAATTCATAATAGTATGGAAAATAATCACGATGGTTCAGAAATGATGAAATACTCTCAATCGTAGTATCGCGAACCATCAATTCCAATGTTTGCGGAGGTTTACCGGTCAAACCCTTCATAGTAAAAGAAACAATTCCCTTTTGATCACCAACTCCGAGTTTAATAGGAAACTCAGTAAGAATACCTGTTGGGTCTGTAGAACCAGGAATTCCGGTTCGTATATAATTATCACATTCAGACTCAAACTCACCCATATTTTTTATTTCCTTGTTAACACCACTCATATCTATTTTTATCACAGAACCATAATAACTACAAAAATCATCAATACTATTAGCGAGCTCCCTTAAAAATGGATAACTATATATATGTTGTAAACTCTGTAATTCTTGAATACGTATTCTTAATCCATTATCTGATCCGTCTGGTTGTATAGCATCCTTATTAAATTCATATGATCCATTTGCAGGGTCCATAAAACTAGCTATTGTGTTAATTTTCCCCTTAGACATAATATCCGAAAAAGGAGCAATATCACCTTCTATATTTATTATTTTATCATCCGGAACATCGTTGATATGTGGATAAAGAATTTTATCACTTATACTATTATCGGAAAATGCAAATAGAGCCTGTTCTATTGTGAATACTTTACCAATAGGTTTATTGTCAATCGTTGATATATATATTTTCTCGGATTCTGCTTCAGAGTTATAAGTATAAACACTCTTTTTCTTTTCAACATCTAATTCAGCATCTTCTATGTATAATTTACCATGTTTTTTTGAATCACTAATATATTTCGACAAGTGTAAACTATTTATAACTCCACAATTAGCATTCATATATTCAATCATTGCCTTCATATACATTTTCTCACGCTCGTGGTCGCTAGTAGTTTCACTATTGTAATTTTGTAATATTTGTGAATAAAACGTGTATATTTTTGTATCATCTACATTCGCAGAACTTGTAGGTACTGATAATGTTCCCATTATTTTTTTAGAAGCATTTAACAATTCAGTTTCAAAGTTCAAATGATAATTTTCCGCTTCTGTTTTTTTTTTGAAATCATGCTTAATTTCTACAAAATTCTTAAGACGTGACATCATTTTAAAAGAATTCGTATTATCGTTATCTAATAAAATTTCACCATTACATTCGTCGCCACCACCAATTAGTGTTTTCGGTCCATAAATATTATTTGTGAATAGCATCTCCATAATTCGTTCGAAATCATCATTTACTTTCATCATTGTGAAGTATTGATAATTCGATTCTATTTTATCCATTACAATATCTTGCATATGTTGTAAATTATTTCTTACATCCTTTATAGTAACCAGAGGATTCGGTTGTCCGGAATATTCTTGGTCAGATGGTGGCATTCTTAGGTGTAAAATTTTAGGGAGTGGAGATTGTGATTGTGATTGTGATTGTGTTATAGTTATTGTTTCAGAACCACCTTTTTTTATACGTCTCCGTTTATGAGTTCGTCTTTTATGTGTTCGTTTTTTACGAGAACATTTCTTTATACTTGTTATACGACTCTTGCGCGTCGCCATATATTATCGAAATATAATTATAAATGATAAAAATATGTTAAATAAAATAATTGTATAATATCATGGATACCAATAAACAAATACAAATAGAAGGACAGAGTAATCGTTATTTTATTAAAAAAGTAAACCGAGAAAAAAGACAGGAACTACTTACATCTATACCTAAACACGAGTTTCTAGATGATTTCGAGTTACCATCCACCCAAATGTCCATAGTCCAGATGATTTATTTGACTCAAGAAGACCCATTATATGCAAAGGAGATTTCATGCGTTAAACAAAAAATCCGGACAAAAATGAATTCCTATTCACACCAAGATAAATTAAAAAATCGTTTCTGTTTTGAGACACAATTGACATGTAATGACATTTATGAACTTATATTATCAAGTAAAGGCAAATGTTATTATTGTAACATTAATTTTGTTATTCATTATGTAAAATACAGAGATACAACCCAATGGACACTTGAACGTATCGATAATGACATTGGGCATTGTAAATCGAATTGTGTCATCGCATGTTTACAATGTAATTTACAGCGCCGTAATCGGAACATGCAAAAATTTAAAACATCCAAGAGTTTAGTCATTGTCCGCAAAGATTTAGAGATTTGCCAACCAATTTAGTAATTATATGTTTGCCGAAAAATGGTATAAATATAATATTTTGTTTTTAATCAATGACAGCACAATATTCCACGCAAAATGATTTGTTGTTAACCAATTTACTCGACTTTTATAGCGACGAGACGAAATTAGATACCATGTTATCTATTATCAATGGCGAGTCGAAAATTTCCCTTCGTATTGTGGATTGGTTTGCCACCAATTACGCAAAGAAATATTATACACTCTATACGATTCAAGGCGAAACTGATGCCGCGGCACGTCGTTTCAAAGTATATATCGACTATAAACTTAAATTAAAGGCATATAGCAAGAAAAGATTTGACCCATTTTGTAGATGGGATAGAATAAATATTCCATATAAAAATGGAAATTTCATCCAAACAACAATCGGACAACTTAACTTCTTCAAATGGGCTCTTGAAAACAATGTTGTTGACTATATTCGTGGTCACTACGAGGAAATCGAAAATGATATGAATGGACGCAATAGTTCTTCACGTAAAAAGGAAATACAGGTTGATTCAAACAATAAAACACGTAAACGTCGAGAAGAGTTATCGATTCTTGCATCAAAAAGCATCAAAAAAGAAGAGGTCGAGATAATTGTTAAATTTTCATAAAAAATATAGTCACCATTGAAGATTTAAAGAATATTTGTTATTATAACTTATGTATAGGACAATTATGTTTGCTTGGGGTGGTTGTATTGCTGGAAGTATAATACATAATTCATTAGAATACTTATATGTAAAACATCTGTGTTATGACAAGAAAACATATTATATGCTGCGTGGACACTTACTAACGAATATACCAGGATTCCTATTTTGTTTTGCAGGTGGGGTTGCTGGGTATATGTTATCCAAAAATTGACATTTTTTTCATAAAAATGTAGTGCTAATGCGTCTACATTTTTGTTTTCAACCAAAAATGTATCAAATTTTTCGCGTTTATTTTATTGAAAATTGAACGGAATACATAATAACTTTACATATATATAAGACAACATGGATAAATATGATATACTTGCCGGATACAATGGAATAATGCCTCTGAATTTACATTATATTCCTGCGGAACATCGTAAAAACGCGATAGATGAACATTTAAACGACATTAAAAAATATATGAAGTATCAGAGTGAATTACCATATCATTTGCGATATGAAAATACCATTGGACGTATATGTACATTGCATAAACGTGATCGCGAAGCATCCGAGAAACGCACTGAAGACAAGAAACGACGACAACATATCCTATACGAAACCCTTCATGGAAAATGATAGTTGTTTTAAAGATTTTGTAATATTTTACTATAATCGTTTGGGTTCATAATGTCCACCTGACCATTCTATATGAATTATTTTATTTATTTGTTTAGATATGGGTAAAAATTCGATTGAGATATTTGGGGTATCGCGTATATTTATTACAATAACCGAAATATTCCATATATTACATGCTGCTTGAATTTCTATGGCTCCTCCCCAGGTGCTTGTGTGTCGCATATTTTGAATATAATTAGGAGTTTCCATTAGAAGTACATCGGTGGTAGACAATCCTTCGATAACGACACCATTATTTTGTAAATAATCGCATATTTTATTTCGAATATCAGTACTTTTTTCATCAAAAAAATAGCTAAAGCTGTTAAATAGGCAGCTCATAATTATATATATACGTGTAGATTATAATCATGTAAAAAATATCATTACGACAAATGCTACATAAATTACCCATACATTTATTATCAAATATACTAGTTTCGGATTAGGCACTATTTTTTGTTTTACTATTAATATTTTTCAATATGATTAGTTTAAACATGATTTTGGATATTAGAATAACATTTAAAATCATGGGGAATTCAGCATCAATAACAAAGGTAAATTTTGAGGACGTTCAAAATTGTATTGGAGATAATAATAGTGTTATAATTAATGTCATGTCTTCACATGATCAAGGTTGTTTAATTAAAAATACTATGGATATTGTTGACGAGGTTCATTTATTAAATGAATATCTCGAACGAGGCGATAAAAACGTTACTATTATTTTGTATGGTAAACACACAAACGATATGAAGGTTTACGATAAATACAATCAGTTAATACAATTGGGATTTACAAACGTGGGAATTTATATAGGTGGGTTATTTGAATGGATGTTGATGCAAGATATCTATGGAAATGAAAATTTCCCTACTACTACATCAGAGCTTGATATTTTGAAATTCAAGCCACCTAAAGTTCTATTTATAAAGCGTTTGCATGATAATAATAGATGAACCAATATTTTATTGACCAATCGTGTCGACAACTTCATGAACTATTGCGCATTCTTGTGTTTCATCACAATCCTGTTGTGTTTCATCACAATCCTGTTGTGTTTCGGTAACAATTGTATCTTCAACACTCATTTTTTCGTTATCATCCATCTCACTAATGCGCATGATACTATCAACTATATCACCATTCATTTCATTATATACGCGTGTGGCTAATGCGTTAGTACAATCTGTCTGTTGTACAATCGTTTGGATATCATCATTTGTGTCACTAATCGAGATTGTATCCATTATTTCATTATTACTTCCGCTACTACCATGTAAGGTGTTATACATACTATTCGCCACATTCATTTGGTCGACAAACCCAAGTGTCTTCTCCGTGTTATGAGTTCCTGAGAAATGTTCCCTGATTTTCATAACAGCTTCTTTACGCTTTACCTCTGTAGATTCACGCAATGATTCTTCAAGCATTGTTGTGATACCTGACTCAATGTACCCACTTTTAGAATAACACAATTTATCATCAATGAATAATGCGTATACATTAGATGTTTTATCGGTTGAAAATGTATTGGGTAGCATTACTTGAGGTGTTGATGAAATATGAAATTTTTGGTTATTTTTTACAAGCGACATCCAAAATGTTTGTGAAAAGAAAATTTCACGATATTCTGTTTCTCCTTCATGAATTTGTTTAATGACATTCAACATATACGAAAGTGATTTGATATTGATGGTTCGGTTAATGACCATTACACCATTATCTTGGTAAAATTCGGTTTGACCATCACTGACATCCTCATCAAATACATATGATTGCTCTTTGGGGAAATTGTCACATGACTCGTCAACAAAGTGTTTTACAAACTCACAATATTGTTCGTCCTTTGTAAATTGACCCTTTGTATGCGGGAACATAATGACACCTTCAGGTCTATATTCAGAAAAATCAAACATGAATGATGGATCCTTATCAAACATAATATCGTCATTAAACAATATAATTTCTTGCGAATCACTATAAAATGCCATAATTGCTTTAACGGATTCACGATTCCATTTACTCACGTCTGTTACATGTGAATCTAGAAAAACAATTGTTACATTTGAAATCTTGTTTAATGAATCGAAAAAATTCTCACTGAGTGTATCCTTTTTACACCATACATCTAAGTGTATATCGCATTTGTGTACATCACGCAATGTTGTAATGTTTTTAATGGTGTTTGTTTCACCCTCTGGAGTGGTAAAAGTAGACATTCCTTGAAAAAGTGATAGTTCGCTCATTATAGTAAACATAATAAATTTGTATTTAACTAATTTATAAAACTAAGTTATATATTCGACTAATTTATAAAAGTAATAGATATAAAATATAAAATTGAAATTGTTTAAATAATATTCTACATATTAACACATACAACAAAGATGGATTTATTTCAATCAAAGTTAACTAAGTCTGAATGGGAAAGTATAGAGGTTCCCGTTCACACAGATGAAAAGCAAATTCTTCAAATGATAGTAGAAGGCTACCATGATTTGAACATTTCCCGTAACAATACTATTTCACTTCTAGCATTCCTTAAGATCCCATATAGTGAAAATATAGAGGCGTATATTTTTGACAATTATTTCAACAGCGAAATTACAATTCAAGCGAATAAATATGATCTAACTATTGACCTAACAGAAAAATACAATTCAAAAAAGCCGATCAAAAAAGGCGATTCAATGCGATTTGAACAAAATAGTGTTAAAAATTTAAACGCCGATGTGATTTTCGAGTTCATTATTTTAAAAATTACTAATAAAATGCTTCGCTACATTTCCACTTCAAACCCAAGATGGATCTACCATTATTATACATTATACCATATAACAAAATATCCTATTCGCTTGGTAAACATTTATGTGCTCAACTACATCAATCTACTCCTCGAAAAACATGTAGATGATATTAATATCTTATCTATTGTCGAAAAGTCACATGATTATATCGAAAAGAACGAGGTTATCCTCGAATATTCGAATATGGAATTATATAACCACCAAAAACAAATTTATTCTATCTTTAAAAATAACTCCGAAACACCCAAACTAGTTTTGTATATTGCTCCAACAGCCACTGGTAAAACATTGACACCCCTTGGTCTTAGCGAAGGGTATAAAGTAATATTTGTTTGTGCTGCGCGACACGTCGGTGTAGCCCTTGCTAAATCCGCTATTAGTATGAATAAGAAGGTGGCATTTGGTTTCGGATGTGGGTGTGCCGAAGATATTCGTCTTCATTACTTCGCTGCAAAGGAATATACCAAGGATTGGAGAACTGGTGGCATCCGTAAGGTAGATAACACAATTGGTGATAAGGTAGAGATCATGATATGTGATATCCAGTCGTATATTTATGCCATGTACTATATGGTCTCGTTTAATAAGCGTGAAAATATTATTACATACTGGGATGAACCAACTATTTCAATGGACTATGATGATCACCCATGCCATGAGATTATCCGTCGTAACTGGTCCAAAAATATTATTCCCAATATGGTAATGTCCTCGGCAACACTTCCTAAACAACACGAAATCATCGATGTCCTTCAGGATTTTAAATGTAAATTTGATGGAGCAATCATTCACACCATTCAGAGCGATGATTGTAAAAAGACCATTCCTATCATCAATACAAGTGGAGAAGTAGAGTTGCCACATTTCATGTATAAAGATTACGATCAAATTTTATCGTCTGTTGCCCATTGCGAAAGTTATCCGACGATTCTTAGATACTTTGATTTGTATGAGGTATCGCGTTTTATCGCATATATTCACAGAAATGAACTATGTAATTCTGCGCGTTACGAATTGGACAATATCTTTACCACGATTGGAGATGTGAAAATGAATGTCATAAAAACTCATTATCTAAATTTGCTCAAACATATTGATCCAGAAAAGTGGGATGGAATATATTCGCATTTTATCGAAACACGCAAATATCGAGTTGTACCTAACATGCATGAAGTGAAAGGTCTTGTTAAATCCATGGGATTGGAAAATAGTAAGAATGGCGGACCTCTTAAACGCGCGACATCCATACAACATGATACAGAACCTACTTACCACAACGAATCGGAATACGCGAATGTAACGCAACATGGTGTCTATATTTCAACTCGTGACGCGCATTCACTTACAAGTGGACCCACAATCTATTTGGCACAAGATACAGAGAAAATAGCCAAGTTTTGTCTCAAACAGGCGAATATACCTGTTTCGGTAATGACAGAAATCAGTCAGGCAATTAAATTCAATAACTCGGTCAATAAAAAGGTTCGTGTATTGGACAAAGATGTTGAGGACGCAATGTCAAAAGAAGAAGGTAAAGAGCATAAGATTAGCGAGGGACGATACTCGGATGATATAAAGCGAAAGATGCGCGAAATTCAAGATCTGACTGCATTAATTAAACCAGTTACTATTGATGAAATGTATATACCGAATAAACTTAGACATCTGTCTAGATGGGTTGGTACGACCACATTCGATATTACTCCGTATTCAAGCGATGTTTCTGAAACGGATATCGAAGATATTATGAAAATGGACGTGGAAAATATTTGGAAGGTGCTTATTATTCTCGGTGTTGGATTGTTTTCGCAGCAAGTTCCTATTAATTATATAGAGAAGGTAAAGCAATTGGCAAACACTCAAAAACTATATTTGATTGTAGCTGGTGAAGATTTCATTTACGGAACAAATTACCAATTCTGTCATGGTTATATCAGCAAGGATTTACATATGACGCAGGAAAAAATGATTCAGTCAATGGGACGTATTGGGCGTAACAAACTACAGCATAATTATAGTGTGCGTGTGCGTGATAATACCATGATTTCCAAAATATTTCAAACAGAAGAAGATAAGAAGGAGGTACATAATATGAATCTACTCTTATCAACATCTGATGAGGATATGGATATTCCTTAATTCGACCTACATTGTGGGGTCAGTTATATTCATTATTTGTAAATCATCTTTCTTGACTACTACGTTTCTTGAAACGTTTTTTATTATTCTATCCAAATTCTTTTCTTGTTTGTCATCGATACCACCAATAGAATTGCTAATTATTTTCATATATTTATCATTTGTTGAATTATTATTATCCATACACAACGGATTATTTTCTATCCACAATGGTATCTTTTCGAGATTGTTTCGTTTTATTTGCGTGATTGCTTTTTTCAATATGGGTTTATTTTCCTTTTCTAGATTCCAATTATCAGCGTCCTTTATATATAGGACTTCATTCTTCAAATCACAACAATGGATAGGTCTTTTATAAACATCCATATTTTGGAGCTCATCCAAGAATATTTTGGTAATTCCATTAACAAATCCCAATTCACCCATGATTTCTACACCATCAGTGTTTGACGAAATCATGTTTATAAAATCCATAATGTTAATAGCATCCTTGCAGTGAGAATTCAGAAACACGTTGATATTGACGTTGTTTGTCCCTTTTCCAACCTTGGGTATTAATTCGTGTATTTGCTGTTGTTGATTTACTAGAAGGGTTCTCAGCTCTTTGTTTTCTTCTAAAACATGATATACCAATTCCTTCATAGTATCATCGTTTTGTGCATTTGTACCAGCCGTTGTGGTAACAATCTCATTAGACACAATTTCCTGCATCGAGATGTCATGACATACATCATTCGACGCATATATGTCACATTTCGACTGGTGCTTCCACATGCCACTTCGCGTTTTATACTTTTTTCCACATATACACGCTTGGAAAGTTGGTTTGATGTTTTTTGATGTAAAATGTGTTTCCATTTGTTTCCATTTGTGCTTTTGGGTTGCTGTGTGTCTTTTGTAGTCTCCTTTCTTGCTACAAACGAAGTCACACGATTCGCATAGAAAATTTTGATGTTTTTTGATGTTTTTTTGTGTTTCCATTTTGTTTCCTTGTATATTAGAAACAAAGATTTTTCTAAATCTAAATCGGTAAAATGGAAAAATGTGTTGGTCACAACCAATATTGCATAAAATATATTTTAGAGCATTTACGTCACAAACGCATATTTCGCATATTTCGTACTTTCACGTTTTTTAAGGTCGGTAAGTTTTTCACGTTTTCACTTTTTTGTTAAGAGTTTTTTTTATTTTGGTAGAATACTTTCCGAAAAGTGATGAATGTGTGAATCTATGATTATTTCAAATTTAATTGCAATTTTTAAAGTAAAATAAAAAATATAGTAGGTTTATATGGAGATAATATTAACATCGATCGTCGTTTTATCAGTTGGTGTAATACTAAGTCATTATGTGGGATTTCCAGTTCAATATTATTTGTTGTTATTCGTAATTCTTTTTATAATTGGATTTATTCGTGTTGATTTAAAAGTAATTGAAACTACAACTAAATCCATATCTGAAACTCCTTCAGAATCATACAACGAGAATTCTCCATATACATTGGAATATTATGACCAAAATAAGTAATATTAAACCTTTATGCTATTTGGCTTTTCAAGTAGTTTTGCTTCGCCGACTACTTTACCCTTCCTCACATATTTTACAGGAAGCCAATTGATCGTAACACGTTTTTTGTCGCGCAATTTCGAATGTTGTTTACACAATCGACAAGCTTCAGTAATATCCTCATCTGTAATTTCTGTTTTATAATCATTCTCGATAATCACATAAGCGGATGATTCATCCTTTACGTGAAACCATATATCGTCTTCGCATGCTCTTTCGAGAATATTCCAGTTGTCTTTGGCATTCTTCCCAATAAACATATTAGGAAAGGTTGTCATGTTTAAATAATTATAGTATTGGGTACTATAATTATTTTCAATTTTATCAGATTTAACAAACGGCGTTTAGAAATGTCCTTCGAGATATGAAAAATAAAGGTATTCGTATTATTTATATACGTTTGAATATAATTTTCTGGTAATAATATTTTATTTGTATATATTATAATGTTTAAACTTACACCACAAGTTAAACGAAACGTTGTAGCTAATTTGGTCAATACTAAATCAGGAGGTTCTGTCGGTCAACATTTAGAGACAATCACTAAACCGAACATAACTGGTACATATCACTATACTTCAAAGGATTTCAAGGGACAAGATTATGTAACTACCGATAATATTATATCTGGTGAATTCATGGTACCATTAATGAATTCTAATAATGAGTCAAAAGGGTGGGTGTCATGGCAAGATTTGGCATATCCCACCAGTGAATCGAAATGGCCCGTTCAAGAAAGTGTAACAATTTCTTTTGGTAATAAAAATAATGCCAACACTTATCATGGTTCAGCACTCAATGTTGCAACCGGTGGATTCTATGATGAAGGAACACCCTATAAGTTTTGTGTTTCTAATGGTAAAGGTGACAAGGCTGTTATAACTATTACCAATGTTGGCAATGGAGTAAGAAGCATGGTAGTCTCACGTGCCAGTGATACATATCACTATACTTCAAAGGATTTCAAGGGACAAGATTATGTAAGTAACGAAAATATCATATCCGGTGAATTTATTGTACCATTAGTGAATTCTAATAATGAGTCACAAGGGTGGTTATCGTGGCAGAATTTGGCATATCCCACAGGCGAACCAAACATGTCTGTTCAAGAAAGTGTAACAATTTCTTTTGGTAATAACAATAATGCCAACACTTACCATGGTTCAGCACTCAGTGTTGCAAAAGGTGGATACTATGATGAAGGAACACCTTATAAGTTTTCTATTAATGATGGTAAAGGGAACAAGGCTGTTATAACTATTACCAATATTGGCGATGGAGAAAGAAACTTGGTATTCGAACGTGTCAATTAGTTAATTAATATTACATTTATGAAATTACTATTACCTTACCTTATTCTTCCGATCGTGATCATAAGATAATTTTTCTTTTTTATTATATATTTTTTATAATAAAAACTCATGAACCATTATCATAATAACTTAAAATCGGATTTAACTATACATTAGTAAATACACTTAAAACAAACTACTTTTATAATTAATAAGAATGACCAAAGTCGAATGTACAAATGTATTTGTGAAAACATCTACCTTTTCCAGTCCTGATAATCAGTTTGATGGGGCTTTTGCAAGGACCGATATAAAATGTGGTGAAATAGTAGAAATTGGTATTGTTCGTCGTCTAAGCAATCCAGACAATAAGGCATTTGATGGTATGTTAAACCCCTTTGTGTTTACATGGTCTAATGATTTACCAAATTATACATGGGCATTCACATCTGGATGCGCAGCGTTCTACAATTCAGGATTACCAAATAAAACAAATACTAAAATGGTTAGATACTTTGACGAAGATAGGTTTGAAATATATGCAACGAAAGACATAAAATCCGGTGATGAATTGACACATACTTATAAAAGTTTGCAATGGCGTGATGCATTTATACCTCTTTATGAATCATTGGTCGAATCATAATTACTTTTTTCCTGAGAACCATTATCATAATAACTTAATAACTTAATAACTTAATAACTTAATAACTTAAAATCTGAATATACTATATATGTGGTTTCGTTTGTTATTCGCCTTATCGCAACTATATTTAACTCATTCTAGTACTTGTGTCTGTACTACCGTGGATTGTCCAGTGGAAGGTTCTAATAAGATCATCATGGGAAATGGTAGTGCTATTATTGATTATACGTATAAAACTTTTAGTGATTATCCATTGGTATCGTCCGCGACCGGTACAATTACCCCAGACTCACTAGATCATGGATCTGGAACTACTAGTTGCACACAATCTTATTCTCGGATGTTGGAAGATGATGGAGCCGATAATTGTGACGCAGGTCATATATTGGCAAATCGTTTAGGAGGATATGGTAATACACCGATCAATATATTTCCTCAAAGCGCATCAGTCAATAGAGGCATATATGCTCAATTTGAAGGAGATATATACGATTGTATGCAAAATGGAACTAATATGGGATATTTATCGTGGGATTTTTTTTATGAAAATGACGATCATACAATGCCAAACTCTGTAAAGTATACCGCAAAATTTGATGGGGGGAGTTGTGAAACAATCAGTTCGACGTTTCCAAATTAATAATTTTACACACATAATATCACTACATTACACTAATGATATTATGAAACAACATAGATATAAATAGATGGTAATTATAATGACTACAACAGACGATAGCAAAATCGATAGCAAAAACAACAATAGAAGATGGGATTTAATACCGGGAAATAAATGGCATAAAATGGTCGAAACAGAATACAATGATTATAATAAGCTTATTATTCCTCGTGCTGCAGCAGTAACATATCTAATATATAGTGGCGTATCTTATAATGGAACCGACGATTTGTATTATAAAGAGTCGATGTGTGACTCATATGCGAATGCGTTTCAGGTTCATCAACGTCCGTATAAAACCGGTGATATTCATAAGAAATGGATAAGGAAGCTACCTTATTTTTGGTATTTGTGGCTAGTTGCGCTACCTGTCGATATTTATGTGCATACAGCACAATTCTTCTTTGGTGAACGTGGTGAAGATTTCCTCGAAGGAGGTGGATTTTTTATCCCATATATGTGTTCTCATTGGACGCTTCTGAGTGCATCGTTGGTAGCCCCCTGTGTGTGTAACCAATTACCCGAATATACATGGAACCCTTATTTTCGTCTATTGAGATACAATTTGATTGTACATGAATATATTTATCGCATGACTTTACGAAAAATGTCGTTATCATATCGATTATATGAGTTTGGATTATTTGTCCTATTTTCATATATGGTTTATGATTATACAATGGCATTTTTCTAGGTATGATAATTACCATATCGTTAATCGTGGACGTGGAATGAATGATGATACATACCGAGGGACACTCATGAATGTTTCCTTAACAGATGAAATATTATCACCAACACGATTCACCATTTGTGTAAATGCTAATAGTTCCTTCGCCTTATCATCTTTCGTTTTTTGTTTTTCTGAAGAAGTAAAAGTTTCGAATGTACGATAATTGGTGAATATAAAATACAGAATAATACTTACTAAAACAATGAATGGAACTGCTTTTTTCATGGTCATTGGTTATAATATATATACAAAATATATATTATAAATAATAGCTCCCGCTGGGAATTGAACCCAGGATCTTCAGTTTACAAGACTGACGCCTTACCACTTGGCCACAGGAGCCCAATATGTAAGATTTTACACTTACAAACAACTATATGTTTAATTCTTTATGCTATAATTTTGACAAATAAGTAATATTTCTATGTAAAACATAGAATAATGTTGCAAAAATAATGCTTTTAAGAATAAATCCTTGGAAATTCATATTCCCATCTTTCATGAAGCAAAAAGTAAATGTTTTATGGAACCATTTATTTACAACAGGTAAGTGGAAAAAGAAATACAACAACATAATTAATATGGGTATTTGGAATTGTTCGTACAGAACCTCCATATTGTCTTGTTGTGTATCCGAACGTTGTTGATCATAAATCATTTGTTGATTATTTTCCCAACCATCGATATAATCACGACGATGTTGGTCATGCATATATTCGTTATTAACCTGTTCATCTACATTAATATCGTGAGTATTTCTAGGAATATCCCTAATTGGTAATTCTAAAGCACCCATTGATGCAATCTGATTGGTTTGACTTAACATTTCATTGACCGATTTTCCGTCGAAATCTTGTGTTTGTGGTACATCATTCAGCGGCTTGTATTCAGTTGGGTTTTCGTTTACAGACATTGTAATGTTGGTATTAGCCGGTGATGTAGAAGTTGGTAAATCGTCGATATTTGTACTATCATTGGTCCCTGACATATACAAAGGTTAGAAAGCTTGGTTAACGTAATTACGCAAACGAGAGTTTTTTAACGTTATTCTTATTACAGGATGTTGTTTCTAAATGATACGAATAACATTTACCATCATGCTTAAATACTTTGTCTTCTACCTTTTTAATATTTGGACTATGAAATACAACACAATTCTTTCCTTTACATACCTTTCTAAACAACGTAGCTAAACCAAGACCCAGTAATATAGACATTAACATTTTGCCTTCATATGACTTTAGTTTCTCTCTTAATCCCATTATATGTATAACTATATTTTAGTTTTAGTTTTGAGCGGGTACTTTTGCAATCGTCTTACCCTTACATGATACTTCGGTAGGCTTGTATTGAAAGCACTGACCAGCATTATCTTCTACTATATAATCCTTAAAATTTTCAGGACTGGGATATACATAAATTTTTTTCATATCTGTACCCTGTATATATACATAAAACATTCCTATAGAAAAACTTACCAGGAAAACTCTGAAATCTATCAAATCCATAAACATTCTTATATATATAGAACTACATTATTTGCATGATGTTTACATTTCTGTCAGTTCCGCTTCAAATGGATACTGGCGTGTTATAAGATAATGTACTTGTTTCCCACCATTATCACAAATCGATAATATTTCGCGGTGAGCATATTTAAGATTACGCAACTTCTTCATGATTGGATTTAATGATTCGACCATAGTATCGATACCTTCTTTTAAAAATGACATCTCGTTCGTCTCGTTATATTGATCGATAGAGAAACGTATTGTTTTACTTACGTCTTGTATGCGTAACACTTCGTCTCTGATCATATCATTTGTGTCTTTTTGCTCTTTAAGTTGTGTATGTTTTCTAGTCAAAATAATAAACGTAGAAAGGTCGTCGTTATATTCCTTGAGTAGTTTTGTGAATTCTTCTGTTGATCTTTCTCTTGATAGGTATGAAAAAAGTGTTTGATACTTCAATTGTAATATTCGTTGTTTAAGAATATCGACAAGCTCGCTGTATTCATGCATCGTTTGTTCAGTATGAGAGAAAACGATATCCGTAACCTCTAGTTTACCTTCACATGGGTCACTTTGGTCACCGCATCTAGCGGTGCGAATATCAAAATCGATTTCAAAAATGGTATTTACATTTCGTTTGCAAAATATACATGGGAGTTTAAGTCGCTTAATAGCCTTTTGTTTTGCTTCAATAGAGGTGTTTCTTGCCATTATTTTCTCTTTACGAGTCTGTAACTTTTTGTTATAATCTCCTTTTTTTTTGTAATAATCAACAACCTGATTCTTTAGTGACTCTTCCATGTATCTTATATATATAATTTACGATATATTAAATCGTATTCACTATTCCAATCTGGTAATCCAGATATATTATCCATGCTTTTCTTTTGGGATGCGCTCTGGTATTGTTTAATTTTTCCTAAAATATAATGTTGTTTTTCTCTTTCTTGTATTTGCTTTTCTACCTCGGTTTTTTTCCCTTTATAACGAATAATAAGAACAATGCCTAAAACTACACACATGCCAATCCATGCACCTATATTGAATATCACATTGTAATATTCTTCCTTCACTTTATGACATTGCTGTAACGTTTTATGAAAGAAATAATGTATACCGGGTTCAATCAAATGTGCCGAGCTCGTATTTGGATTTATTTTTGACATTTTATATGATAATATACTATTTATGTCGATAATAAGAATTTTTATTATACACACTAATTAATGGGAAGTTCAGGTTCTGCCGGTCTAGGATTAGTATTATTTGCGATATCAACCACCTTTTATTTTATATTTAAAATGATATTTGGCAAGGATACATTCGCAAAGGATGCTGATGGTAACATAATTAAGGATGAAAATGGAAACTCACGTATAATATCATCCGCATATGATATGAAAAAGAGATTATTTTCAATGTATTTTGTCGTAGTGATAATCGGGCAACTTTTTGTAAATCTAAGTATGTTTAAATCCATGTGTAACACGAGTATAGCATCAATTGCGTTCCCGGGTATCATGTATACAATTATTCCATGGGTTGTCATTTTTGGTGTTATTCAGGTCATGTTTATTATGATGCCTGGGTGGAAGGCACCTTTTTCAAATACAATTGGATATCTAGTTGCGAAAATTGCTGGATTACGCACAACGATTCGCCACATATTGAAACCACTCGATTTGGAAGATGATACACAATTAGAAGGCGAACAATTAAAATCATTTCAAACGCTGCGTGAAATATATAAGGACGATTCAGTGCTTATCAATGAAATAACTCCTTCCAATTTCGATAATTTCTGGAAAATAATGCAAAAATCACAACTCATTAAAACCGATCAAGAAATGCGAGATATACCAGGTACAGGAGGAAAACTAGATACGGATGTTTTAAGAGGGAAATTACAATGGTTTGTCGGATTGAAAGACGATGTTTCCGAATTTGTATGGTTAATGTTAACAGGTAGTTTAGTTTCATCTATTGTATTCAATAGTATGACCAAATACAAGTGTACTTATTCACCTGAACAGATTGAGGCACAAGACAAGAAATATAAGGATTCTCAAGAGGCTAAAGAACCAGATCCAGGTGACAAACAGGTGTATACTAGCGACGAATAGATTCAATAATACATTTGATTATTACCATGAATCTAGCACATAATGAAAATATGTTTTATATAACATATATAAAGATTTATTATGTATGTATATTAAAATGAACTATTTAGTAGTTATGTTTACGTTTTTGAGCTCGGCAGTCGCCGCATCTACCAATTCTACCATGTTTACAGACCGCCATTGGGGTAAGTTTCAGGAATTTGTGGATAAATATGAAAAAAAGTACGATTCGTTGATCGAATTTGAAAAAAGAATGGAGATCTTCAAAGAGAATATCCATTTTATCGAAGATCATAATAGCAAGAATCTTCCATTCAAACTTGGTGTGAACAGATTTGCTGATATGTCAAATGATGAATTTATGAGTAACAACAAAATGCTTCCTTTCCAACAAAAATGCGACAAGTTCTCAGCTACTTCTACTTCTCCTGATGCTGTAGATTGGCGTGACCACAATGCAGTAACTGGTGTAAAGGACCAAGGACAATGTGGTTCGTGTTGGTCATTCAGTGCAACTGGTGCCATGGAAGGTGCTTGGTCTATTGCCAAAGGAGAACTTATTAGTTTATCTGAACAACAACTAGTCGATTGTTCTAAATCTTATGGTAACCATGGATGTAATGGTGGTTTGATGGATGGTGCCTTCAATTACGCAATTGACAATGGTATGTGCAGTGAGAGTGAATATAGCTACCAGGCTGTTGGTGGAACATGCACCGATTGTTCTCCCGTCGTCAAAATCAGTAGCTGTGTTGATGTGACACCCAGTAACGAGCTTGACTTGAAAACATCTGTTTCTATTGGTCCTGTTTCAGTGGCAATTGAAGCCGATACCAAGGCATTCCAATTATACAAATCTGGAGTGTTGACTGGTGACGCATGTGGAACAAACCTTGATCACGGAGTACTAGTAGCTGGTTACGGAACCGAGGATGGTACTGATTATTGGTTGGTAAAAAATAGTTGGGGAACAACATGGGGTGAGAATGGTTACATTAAGATTGGACGCACAGATAGTACAAATAGCAAGGGTGTATGTGGTATTGCAATGCAACCATCCTATCCTGTTGTATAATTTTATATACCAATAGGTAACCGATAACAAATAATAAAGAATATTGTATTACATGATAATACAATATTTACATAATGTTAAATTTTTGTTTTGATATATTCAATTGTCGATTGAATACCATAATCCAATTCGATTTTAGGAGACCAATTCAAAATTGTTTTTGCCTTTGTAATATCTGGTTGTCTACATAATGGATCGTCTTGAGGTAGGGGCTCGTATCGTATAATAGAAGTGCTTTCTGGGATATATGAACCAACATGTTTTGAAATTTCATGAATGGTTTGTTCGTGAGGATTTCCAATATTAACCGGACCTACATATTTTTCTTGCGACATTAAACTAATTAATCCATCACATGTATCATCAATATAACATAAACTACGAGTTTGCGAACCATTGCCATAAATAGTGATATCTTCATTTTTTAAATATTGTCTGATAAAATTAGTGACAACACGTCCATCATCAGGTGACATATTTGGACCAAACGTATTAAATATTCGAGCAATTTGTATAGAGACATTTTTTGTGCGATGAAACTCAGTTAATATTGTTTCACCAATGCGTTTACCTTCATCATAACATGAACGGATACCAATTGTATTCACATTTCCGAAATATTCTTCCCTTTGTGGATGAACTAAAGGATCGCCATAAATCTCAGATGTAGATGCAAGTAAAATTCGTGCATTTTTCGCATAAGCAAGCTCCGAAATATTATATGTCCCGCTAAAACATGTACGCAATGTATATAATGGGTCCTTCTGGTATGCTTTGGGAGACGCTGGACACGCCATATGATATATTTCGTCAATATCATCCTCCAAAAAATATTCTACAGAAACATCGTGATTGATAAATGTGAAATTTGGATGATCTAATAATTCATGTATATTATCCATATTACCACTAAAAAGATTATCCATACAAATAATACGATTATTACTATTCAATAAACGTTTACAAAGATGAGACCCTATAAATCCGGCACCACCTGTTATAAGGATTGATTTTTTTGAATCCATGATCTATTATTAATATATACAAAAAATATACATTAATAACTAATTACTCTAACGACGACGACGTGTGTTCTTGGATTTGCGGCAGTAAGTACGTTTCTTGCCCTTAGTGTATTTGCAATTAGATAAACTGCGGCATACGGCAGGACCTTTACGTCTACATGTTGATGATTTAACGCGTTTGCGGTACGAACGCTTGGCAGAAGACATTCTTTTAGCACGGGAACGAGTAGTTGCGGGCATTATAATATATCCAAACAAAAAAACTTTCTATATGATATTTTCCTTAATAACGCGGACTCGCAAATGTGACAGCGTATAGTATCGATACATAAGATAATATAGAAATCAAAATAACTATGAACCACATAGGAAGCACCGACTTATTTTTGTAACCTACCCCAAATTGTTTAAATGATCCATCATTATTGTAAATAAATGCTGGTTTAGTCATGATAATTATGCAAAAGGTTAGAAAAAATAGTACTAATGCTAAATATGTTATGTTCTGTTTCACGAAAAGTTTACCCATATATATATTTTTGAAAATTATTTATTTGGTAAAATGAATAAGAGAAATAAAACCAACACAATACAAAAGAAATACAATCGTATTAGTGGGTGATATAACTTTTCTAGCAGTCATTGCCGACACAATACCTATAAATAACAAGAATAATCCAAGGATAATGTAATATGCCCGCTTAGGATTCTCCAATGTTTCTAAATCATAAAACTCGTTTATTCTCCATTCCTTTTCAGGTTGTCCCAAGTTATTTTTCACATTTTTGTAAACACTCATACCCATTTTACGTATTAACCATGTAGAAATAAATGTTAAACCAAGAACAATGCCCATATTGGAGTTTAAATCAAAAATTTGGCGAAATACGAAAAATGATATCATTGTTCCTAAAGCTCCTACAAAACCCTCGAAATATTGACTATCGTTTAATAAAGTATAAACATCACCAGTATCCGGCATATATATATATGGAAATAAAAAAATGGACATGGTAAATGACCATACGTTTGTTTCATTTATTCATTGTCTACATGATTATATTCTTCGTCATATCCCGAAAGATCATTTGTCTCACGCATTTCATCTTCCAAAAACAAATTGCGTTCATCGGCAAATACATTTACATCGTATTGTACTAATCCTTTTTGTAGTCCTCTGCCCCATTCACCTAATTTATGCTTTTTCATTTCATTAATCACCGCTCTTTCCTCTTTTGTTTTTTCCTTTAGTTTTTTAACAATTTTATCCTTTTCATCCTGTTTCGACCGAAGTATGTTTTTCATTACCGATTCATATTCCATAAATGCTGTGGACTTTTGATGGTAAAATGTTTCCATCATAGTCGATATATACGAAACAAGTGTGGGTTTCTTGACAGACGAAGAAAACGTAATGAATTCATCCACAATAGTGAAAAATACGTTGGCGTAGATCAGTGAATTTGTTGCAAAATTTGTTGCCATTGGCATTGTTTTCAATTGACTAATCATAATATAATAATCTTGAATATGTAGAATATATTTCCTCATATGATCCTCAATATTGCTATTATCTATAAAACGTGAAAAACGGCTGTAAAATATTTGCATGTAACTTTGTAAATCCATAATATGGGATGGTGCGAGCTCCCAATGTTTGGGTATCTTTACCATTTTCTGATTATATTTGTTTAGAATCATGTTAGGTATGAGCGTAATGAAATAATATAAAAACGATTTGATTAATTGTGTGAAGCGAATCATGCTATCGTAATCCATAGATGTTTCATGAAATGAATAGATAAAATTGATTATATCGTAAACAGGTTGTTTTTTCGCCGTTTTAGATTTCTTCAAATTTAACCATTTCACAATGTTATCATACTTTGGTTTCATAGTGGTAAAGAGAAATGATTTGAAGTCTAAAATTTCCTGATCTGTAACTTTGGTGAAGTCATTGTCATTGTAATTTACAATCATATTACCATACATTGTGTTTAATGTAAGAAAGTGTGATGTTATATCGGGTACATGTGTTTGTTCTTCACTCTTGTTTATGTCATTGAAACGCGTAATATAATCGATCACAGGCTTATATGTCTGAATAATATTCAGACCTTTCACCTTAATAATATTCTTTTTATACACGTTGTTTAATGTTAATAGAATATTTGCATCTAAAATGTCCGAATCACCATTATTTTCAATGGTTGTTTTTATTTTATGTAGTATATTTTCAGAAAATCCTGGATCAACGTCTGGAAACATAATCTTTGTATTTTCCGAAAAAGACATCATTTTTGTATGAGAATTTGTGCGAATACCATCATATATATCATATAGATCAGCCAAGTATTTAATGGCTGGACCAATGTCCTTGTTTTCTTTAATAAAAAATTCAATTGGATTTTTTGTATGTAAACAGCATGTGTTTTCTAGATAAGGTGTTTGATCACTTGTTGTTAATAAATGAGCCTGTTTCGAAGTAGTTGTTTGTATTTTTTCGATCAACGCATAGGAATACAATAAAATTTTCGACCCAACGTTGTTAATATATTCTGCATTCGATTCCCCATTTTTTTGTAGTGGTTGTAAACGTTTGATAGTGAAGTTGAAAAGTGGAGGTGAAAAATCAAGCCATTGATATTGTCCAATTTGGGTTTGTTTGCTTAGTACTTCATTTCGCAAATAATCCTGAATGATTGGAGCAAATTCATTCGATGCCAAACGCACCAACACGTCCATTACATCTTTCGACAACGTCGCACTCGATGGTTTCAAAATGGCCGCACTGATTTTATAATCCTTTGCCAAACATACAACGTATTTGATTGTATCCATGTTCTCTATATCAAAAACAGGAAACCCTTGTAAAAAGGGTTTACACGTCTTATGCTTGTCCATATATGATATTTCATTAATACGTAATTGCAAATATACGACAAATGTAGAGAGGAACATCAAAACAAGCTTGTATGTATTATCACTTGAAGTCGAACGATGTTTGTCATAGAATTGTAGTGTTTTTACAAGAAGGTTATGTTTTATTTCTGGTTTACTAACAATTCCCATTTTGTTCTCCATAATGTAAAATAGCGTATCGATAAACTGAATATCTGGATTTGAATAGGTCGATTGTATCAACATCACATCATCATCGTCAGGTAAATCTGCCATTGAGCTTTTATCACCAATATACAAATCTTCTTCCACAGCATCCATTGTTGTAGTGTTATTTACATCAACATCACTCTTTTCAGCGGCATCTTTATACTCATGTGCGTAATCATTATGAACAATCGTTTCTTCGATTACCTCAATTATATCAGATATCGGTTCGTCTTCAATCTCAAGTACATCGCGTGTTTGTGCCTTCCTTCCACTTGTATCATAACCCTCGTCTGTATATAAATCGACATAACGGATAACAAAACCGCTCTCGTCGTCTACCCATGCACTTTCATCATCACTCAATGCGCCTTGCTGTTGACATATAATTTCCAACATATAGACATAATTTTCACCTTTGATATATGTCTGATTCAGTGTCTCCAAAAACATTGGTAGAAGTGGTGTTTGTGTCTCCTTGCAATATAACCAGTATGGATCCTCCTTTATTTCCTTAAATGGTTTACGGCAGTAATTATGAATAAAAATACGCAACTTCTCTTGTTTTTCTGCGAAATCGCGAATGCCTAACACCGAATCTCTTGTTGCGAGGTGTGGGCTTTTATCAGGTTGCGTCGTAGCATCATATTCTGCTGCAAGCTCATTATGATATATCGAGTAAATAAAACGTTTCTTTTCATTTACTTTACGTCTACGTGCCAAATAAAATTCGCATTCTTCAACAATCAATTTATATTCACCTTTCGTCTTAGAATGAATATGTTTGTATTCATTCATCATATCATCAATTAATTTCGATTGTAATTGTTTGCGGCGGTCACCAGAATCCTCGCATATATCACTATAATCAGTTGGATCAAAACAAGGCAAATTGGTCGTACACACACTATTTTTTAAGGACAATGAATAATTGTCACTATATATTTTACTAGCCTCTTTGTCTTCCTTCCACTCATCATTAATGCGTTTGTAAAATGTATTCTGGATATTATAATCATCGGGTATCGTTTCGAGAAGACAAAAATGCCCGTTTTCTACCTTTTTTTTACCATTCATAATAGTTGTTACCATTGATTTCGATGCATCATGAGATAATTGATGTACTTCCATCATTTTTTTTTCCAAAAAACTTGTGAATTGTTCAGCGGACATTTTATTCTTTTCAGAACTATAAATGTCTTTTGCCGTATAATACGTCTTATCATATTGTTTATCAAAATATATGACACTACCATTGTCTTCAATTAGATCTTCCATTTCTGTGTATTTTTTTGCCAAAATAAAAGATGTTTTACATATTGACTGATTATCAGAAGATTTTGATTTACCATCACCCTTACTAGCATTGACCTCTTGGTATTTTTGTAACAATGCCTCAATGTCTGGGTTCAATAAATGTATGTTGGCATACCCTAATATGGAAGCGAAGCAGTCACCGCTATCTTGTGTAGTGTAATACAAAAGACGCTCATGTGGTGTAATAAACGTAATTTCACCTTTACTATAGTAACTAGTATGTATAAATTCAATCAATAATTCTTTTTCTTCTTTGCTCTTGCCTGGAAAATAGTTTTCGAGAATATGTTGATTGGATGCTTGAAACCCATAATGTTGTTTCAACGCCATGCGCGTCAACGTATCGTACATTGATTTATTCAATCTTACGTTGGCGTTGTATGATGTATAAAAAAGTTTTCGTTTTTCGTAAATTTTCTTCACCAAAATATCCAAATCTTCAAAAACAATGGTGGACGGAGTTAACATAAATGCTTCCAAACATTGAACCATATATTGAAAACCAATGGGTGATGTTAATTTCATCATATTATCGGTATATTTGCTAATCAAGTGACGATTTGTAGGCAATACCTTGTGTAAAAAATCACGCCAAGATATAGATGAGTCTGTACTATCATACGTCACATGAAACATGTCATCGTATTTGAAATCAAGGTTGCGATCAACAGAATATGTATGTGTCTTTAGTCTTGAATTTTTATATACACGTGAATAGTCATGAAAACTACCTTTGATTAATTCAGCTTTATCAATCAATGATGTTGCGGGTAAATATGATCTGGACGCATTCAACCAGTAAGTGAATAGACAAATAAAACCATTGTAGTGAATTCCTTCATCTTCAGGAAGAATACGTGATACAACATGATTATCTACACTTATATCTCCTGCGCTAAGATGTGTACTTTTAACGTTTTTATAATTGTGACTAATTGTATCCAATGCTTTATTTGTGTGAAATGTTGTAAAATCTTCAACTGGTATATAAGGTGTGAAAGTAGATAAATATTTATCATAATACATTTGATTTCCATATGTTTTATAATTATCCAATTGTTCGTTTTCAAATGTACGTTCATCATCGAAAGAAGTATATTGTGTATCTGGGTAATCATCTGGGTCTACTGAAATATCATAAATCTTATGCTTTTCAGAAATAGTGGGTATAATCCATGGCATTGGCATATTATTAGATTCTAGTGATTGCGCAAGAGGTTTGTGATCAATGCCGAGGAATAATGGTCCTCCAGGATAATCATTGTGATCCTTTTTCGAAAATTCGTCACGAAGTGTTGTATATCGTGCCACAATTTTTTCTATTTTTTTTCTAGTCTCCATATTGTCTTTGCCATCCTTAGATATCATTGCATTGGTTAAATCATCTAATTGTATATGAATACCATATCTTAACTCATCGTCAGTCACCTTTACAAATTGCTCGATTTCACCTAAATCATCATCAGAGTCTTCATCGCCTATATCCACAATATTGGAATCGGTCAAAATAACCTCTCGTTGGTAATCGTCTGGTTCGTGTGAATCATGATCAGCGGACATATCTATCGAAATAGCTTCACCAGTGGATTCATTTTCAACAATTGGTCCATCTTCATCACCATCTCCTTCATCGGCATCGGCATCAGCATCGGTAACAACATCTTCATCTACTATGCGCGGCAATTCGACAGATGTTTGTTTAAGTTTGGGTGTATCTGTGTCATGGGGTGCATCGCGAATTTCTATGCGTTCAATTCCATGCGTTGGTGGAATACCCTTGTACGCGAAATCGATATATATATATGTATCATCTTGAAGTTTCACCTCAATCATATCTTCCTCTAAATTTGTAATTATACCCGTTATAATTGTAGGGTAATCACCATCAAAATAAAGATTGATCCATGTATCGCTAATAAGACCATGTTGTTTCGCGTATCCCCGTATATCATTTCGTTTAAGTAATATAATTTTTGTTACCGATGTGTCATTTAATTTACCGGATGAATCAAGCGTAAGTATTTCTTCTTGTGTATCATTTACGATCTTTATATATTCTTTGTTATCTATGTAGTCGACCGAATACATTTTTTCGTGGTATGTTTCGTTTGTTGGACTAATTAATTTAATAATGTCACCTAACATTAAGTATACTGATTCTGTTTTAGTTTTAGGTGTTTCCATAACTACTATATTGTTAGAATAAAAATGTCTCTTTTGTACCTCGTCTAAATTAAAATTGAAATAGTTTTTCTTATTCTAAAGAAATATATATATTATAAATGAATTCAGAAATGTCTACAATTAAATTTTCTTCAGATGAGATGGCACGTGGTGTCACTCAGGATATTGTTTCCGTAAAGGAGCATTCGGGGTTCAAAGTAGTGAACTACAACAAAAACAACCTACGATCTCAAGATGAGACCTATGGTGGCATTTACTCTAAATACAGATCTGTTGTATTCAATGAGAAGAACGATATGGTGATGTGTTCGCAGTTTAAGTCACTTGCAATCAGAAAGTTTGAGAACACGTACGATTTGGACAATATCGATCTAGTTCTTGAAGAGTTTGTAGAGGGTACCATGATCAACGTGTTTCATGACGATGAGCATGGATGGCAAATTGCGACACGTAGTCGTGTTGGTGGGTCCAACTCATTTTACAACCAAGAAGTTCCAGATGGTAAGACGTTTCGCGTTATGTTCGAAGAGGCGATGGGTGATGTCGGATTGACGTATGACATCCTTGATAAGGGTATTAGTTATTCGTTTGTTCTACAACACGTTGAGAATCGTGTGGTATCTACTTACCAGTACAATGATCTGATTCTTGTAGATGCTTACAGAATTACGAACAATTCAGACGGAGCATTGGTGGAGATGATTGATGTATTTACTCTTGACTCCGAACTCAAGAATACCAAGGTTCGCATGCCTCAGCGTTACCTTCGTGAGAATTACAATGATTATGCTGACGTAAAGAAGGCATTCGATGTGTATGTCGACGATAAAATCATCCATGGAAGTGCTCTTTTGCAAAACGTTGATAACGTGATCAAGGGTGTTATGGTGAAGAACATTGTGAACGGACATCGCATGAAGATTCGCAATACAACGTATGAATTTATTGCCAAGCTTCGTGGAAATCAGGCAAAACTCGAGTTCCACTATCTGACGCTGCGTAAGGAGAAGAAGATTACCTTGTTCCTACAGCTGTTTCCCGAGTTCGAAGAGCGTTTCCAAGAATTCCGGGACAAGGTACACAACTTCACACAGGCGATCTACCATAACTACTTCAAATGTTTCAAGGAGCGTTCCATTCCTCTTAAGGATGCGCCTTACGAACTTCGTGGTCATCTTTATACTCTTCATGGTCACTACATTTCGACTCTTCGTCCTGCTAAGAAGACGATGCAATTCGCAAATGTACTGGAGTTCGTCAACAATCTTCCTGAAGCGCGTCTCATGTTCTCAATGAACTTCAACATGCGTCCTAAGAAGGGAGAGACTTATACCAACGAAGATGGCAATGAAAGCATGGACCTATAAAACAAAAATGAAAACAAAATAAAAAGTAAACAAAGAAAAAAGGAAAACAAAACAAAACGTAAACAACTGAAAACAAAATAAAAAGTAAACAAAAAATATAGATGTACATGCGTATGTTTATATTTTTTTTATGGGTTATAAATCTTAATATCCGAGTGCAATAATAATATCATATATTTCTGTTCCGTCATAAATACGCTTAAAATGTTTCATTGATTCTTTTTTTTCCTCGTTAGACAAATGAATATCACCCAGAATATTAACAACAGGTATAATTGGATGGTTATTGTCGAGTACAATGATAGTCTTAACAACACCATTTGCTTCAGTATATTGAAGAATATGTAATATATGTTTACCTCCAATGGTTATGTTGTCTTTATTTGCCAACAATTGTTGATAACTATATACATCACTATCTGTGACGAATTTATCTCCAGTACTAACAATCATTTTTGCCTTTGCCTTTACATTTGCCTTTGCAGTATAAACAATACGTCCACCACTATTTACAATCTTATTGGGTGATAAATAAGTAGGAGTATAAATAATACCGCCGCTAGCATTTGTAATTGTCCCATTATTTGTAATTTTTCCATTATTCGTAATTTTTCCATTATTCGTTAATGACACGTCTGAATCAATGATTAATGTAACTCCACTATTAATAGTTACACTTTCAGCGGAAGTGATAATCGTCGTAGTGACGCCGGTAATGTCGTAATATCCAGACCATTGTCGATTACTGCTTATAGTTGATCCAATATTTTCGAAAGATTGTTTATCATATGCTGCTATACTAGGAAAAGTAACATTACCAGCACCATTTATAGTACTATTATTATAGATTGTACCACTAATCGTTAATGTTTTTCCAGAAGGAATCGTTAATGTCACTCCTGAAGCAATGGTTAACATTTCTCCAGCATCAATGGTTAAATTTGATGATAAAGTATAGTTACCATTTAAAATATATTTATTACCAATAATAGTAGATAGATCAAACCCAGTAGATAAAGAATATTCATTCACATCATCACCTTGATTACCAACTATAAACATTTTGGTTCCGTCACCATTAAATGCTATTCCCCGAGGGGACGCTTCTTGCGAGTTAACGGAAAAATTTCGTGTATAACTTGCGGTTGAAACATTAAACCCAGTAGATAAAGCATATTCATTCACATCATCACCATTAACACCAACTATAAACATTTTGGTTCCGTCACCATTAAATGCTATTCCCGTAGGGTATGATTCTTGCGAGTAAACGTAAAAATTTCGTGTATGACTTGCGGTTGAAACATCGAACCCAGTAGATAAAGAATATTCAATCACATTATCATTTCTATTACCAACTATAAACATTTTGGTTCCGTCACCATTAAATGCTATTCCCTGAGGGTTTGTTTCTTGCGAGGCAACGGAAAAATATTGTGTCCAACTTGCGGTTGAAACATCAAACCCAGTAGATAAATCATATTCATTCACATCATCATCATCATCAGAACCAAGAACAAACATTTTGGTTCCGTCATTATTAAATGCTATTCCCCGAGGGTATGTTTCTTGCGAGTTAACGGAAAAATTTCGTGTATGACTTGCGGTTGAAACATCAAACCCAGTAGATAAATCATATTCATTCACATCATCACTTCTATTACCAACTATAAACATTTTGGTTCCGTCACCATTAAATGCTATTCCCTGAGGGTTTGTTTCTTGCGAGGCAACGGAAAAAACATTATTTGCATCTAAATCGATATTTCCATTGGTACGCAACGTGCTTAAAGTACTCATTCTACCATTACATTAGAAAAATAAATATACCGAGTTTTTTCATTCTACGCAAATTGGTCATTAATCTTTTTGATAATAATAATTGCTGCCTTGGTGGCTTGTGTGAGGTCATCTACAATGGTTTCATTATGTTCGTTACTTTTGTATCCCATACGAATAATAGAGTTGGCATCGTGCGGGTGGAATTTTTTAAATCCGCAAAAGCTCATCTTGCCTTCGTTTTCGTAAAATAGAACGTAAAGGAAGTATTCGAGCATCTTTCCAAGTGTATAATCTTCCTTGATGAGAGTCACATCAAACGAATTCAACATAGTGGTGTTTGACGATTGAATAAGCTCAGGTTTTTCCTGAATATCTTTAATAAATTTCTCGCATTTTCCAGTAATAATATCACACGCTTTCTCAACCAACTCAGTAGATTCATAAATACCAATTGATTCCAACGTGAAATCAAAACTATTTGGCATAAAAATACGCTGCGAGTCCATGATCATAAAGTTTTCACGCTCCAAAGAAATCCCCTCCTCGTCCATCTGTTGTTCCTTCAAATCCTTTTCCTTTAGAGTCCACGCAGCATCGATTTTATCATTGTCTGGGGTATTACCATAAACACATGTGCTGGTGACGTTAAACATACCATCTGTTTTTGCTGACGAAATGCTAAACTTACATGTCAATGCAATAGCCTCACCCGGAATTTCATCTGAAATCTTCGGACGAAGACGAACAAAATCGATATAGTGTTTGGTAATTGAATCGGGAGGGAAAATCGCCTTAATTTTTTCACGCGTCAAATATTGATCATTTTGAATATTCTTAATCTTGAAGTGTTCGGAAGTAACAACCATCATGCTGTCCGTTGTGTTCGTTTCATTTACTTCTAAAATATAGGTGTCGATTGGGAATTCCATGTCTTGAATAACAATGGGAATACAACTGAGACGTTGCTTAATAATTTCATTGTTCATGCGCGATGTATTTTTTGTAATTGTTGCATCATTATCACTTTCGGGGAATGTTTTAAAGACAATGACAGGTATTTCGGACATGATTGTACGCCGAATAGCATTGGCGATGCTGACATTTACATTTTCCAATGTAAAATTTGCTTGATTGTTCGAAACATTGATATTGGAAAGAATAGGTTCCATATTGGTATGTATATTTTGTACCGATTTAATTTTATATCAATTTTATGAAAAAAGGTTAAAAAAATAGTATTTGATTAAATAATGAACTTGTTGTATTATAGTAATCATTGCCAACATTCAAACCAGTTATTACAAACATTGTCAAAGTCAAACGTTCAAAAACAATTCTATTATATTTGTATTGATAAACGCAGCAAGGATGAAAAGAATAATACAATTATTCAGTTGGAGAATGGTAAAACGTTACCACTACCACCAATAATCAACAAAGTACCTTCTTTATTACTTCAGAATCATGGTAATCGTGTTCTAACAGGGAATGAAATTTTAGGGTTTATTCAAAAACAAATTCAAGAGACTGAACAAACCCAAGTATCGGATGAACCTGAACCTTTTGGATTTATGGGGAGTGATACTTTTGTATGTTCGGATAATTTCAGTTTTTTGGATATGAATGCAACGGATTTACAATCCAAAGGAGATGGTGGGTTGAGACAAATGCATCATTATGTACCAATGGATAATAATCCAACAATTTCCACACCTGTGGACAACTATGTTCCTGATAAAATTGGTACTGGTCAAGAAATGACGATTGAAAAATTACAACAAGATAGGGACAAGGATGTATACAATCAAAAAATGCCATATTCTAAATAATTGCGTAAAGAAAATATTCAATGAAAATGAATTAAAAAAGTATCGGTTATAAATATTATATATTATGTCATCGCCTATACTCACAGCGTTTAACAATCAATTTAGTGAATTTATGGATGATATCATCAGTATTTTTCCAGACAATAAAGACCTGATAACAACGAAAAACATGATGACAACATTACGCAAGGGAAATCCGCGTCTTCTCATTCAGATTTGGAAATCTTTCATCGCTGATCCTTATTCTGCGGAGATTGAAGAAGGAGATATTACATTTTTTATCGACAAAGATTATGGTACGGATATACAGAAAATGAATGATACAGATAAAATAATAAAGGGTATTGATCGTCTTAGAAACCCAATCAAAAGTATGGATAAATCAAACCAGAACGCATGTATGAAATATATTCAGAATATGAGTAAGCTTTCAACCATTTATTTTCAGAGCAAATAATTAGAATAAAAACGATTAGACCGGTACAAGTAAATATTTTATAATTTACATTTAAAAAATATTTAATAGTATAAATTATATAAATGTCCACTGAACCAGATTGTGAACAACCCAATCTTTCCCAGAATGATCAAGAATCATTGGATAATGATCCAGTTCCAGTTCCAGCGGAGTTCGTAAAAGTAGTTGAAGATTTGTGTAAAGATATCTCGGTTTCATTCCCCGAAACAAGTGACAAAATTGCAACATTTTATGGCGAAAATGGAATAGAATCTCAAATGTTATTCGATTATGTAAAAAAAACATATCCTGAACGATTCTTTGACATTCTTTATCAAAACAACGAAATTTTCGAAGAAACATCGAATATAAATTGCGAATTTCTTCCCAATATCGATTTCAAAGAATTGTGGAATTTAGATGATGTAACAGATAATACACGTGATACATTGTGGAAATATTTACAATTGTTGTTGTTTTCGAGTGTTGGCAATATAACAGATAGTGAATCTTTTGGAGATACCGCTAAACTTTTCGAGGCGATTGATCAAGACGAATTCAAAACAAAACTAGAAGATGTCATGTCCAATATACAGAATATTTTCACAGAAAAAGAAGGTTTTCAAAATGAAGATACTGACCCAGAACCAAGTGATGGTAAGGAAGGTGTTCCTCCTATGCCGAATTTAGGGGAAGGGATGAAGGGTGTATTTGAAAATATGCCAAACCCCGAGGATATTCATAGTCATATATCATCTATGTTGGACGGAAAACTAGGTAAATTGGCAACCGAAATAGCTGAAGAGACAGCGGGTGAGTTAGACATTGATTTTTCAGATGCGACAAAACCTGAAGACATTATGAAGAAATTATTTAAGAGTCCTGGAAAATTGATGGATTTAGTAAAAAAAGTGGGGTCCAAGTTGGATACTAAATTGAAGTCAGGACAGATTGACGAGAAAGAATTAATGAGTGAGGCAAGTGATTTAATGCGAAAAATGAAAGATATGCCCGGAATGGAAAATATGGAGTCGATGTTGAAAAATATGAATATTCCTGGTATGGGTGGTGGGAAAGGTAAAGGTAAGTTCAACATGGGGGCATTTGAAAATATGATGAAACAAAATGAGAAACGTGATCAAATGAAAGGGCGTGCTGAACAAGTAAAAGTTGCCAAGGAATTGGCAAAACAAAAGGCGGCTGCAGAATTGAAGGTACGTGAACAAAATTATGTTCCGATGACAGATGAAGAAATCGAATTACAATTTGAATCGTTTACAACAGGAGAGAAGGCTGAAAAATCAATGCGACCTACACAAAATAATAATAAGAAGAAGAAGAAGAAGAAAGGCAAAAAATAAATAATAGATAATAGTATATAATGGAAAACCAACCAGATACATTTTGGGTAGACGACCCGCTCATATTACTGAATAAAAATAAAATACATAATCTATGGCCTGATGATAAAATGTCACAGGAGGAAAAATGGAATTCGATTACACGCATAGTTATTCTAATGAGTATTTTAGGGTTTATATTTCGAAAATCTGTGAACTTTTTAATTATTGGAGTAATAACTTTAGCATTAATCGTAGTTATGTATCAAATGAACAGGAAAAAAAATATGGAAGAGGGTTTTGCTTCTGTAAATGAAGGAACAAATAAATTATTAAGTATCATGAAACCCACTACATATACACCCACTTCAAAAAATCCATTGAGCAATGTACTTCTTACTCATATCCAAGATGAGCCTAAACGTCCAAGTGCACCCATGGCATATACTCAAGATAACACGGAGGAAATAAATGAAAACACAATACAGATGGTTAAAGAATTAAACAACGATAATCCCGATATAGACAAGAGATTGTTCCAAGATTTAGGGGATAACTATCAGTTTGATCAATCCATGCGATCATTTTATAGTCCAGCTAGTACAACAAATCCAAACGCACAGGATGATTTTGCTAAATTTTGTTATGGTGATATGCCATCACGTAAAACAGATATGTCGACCAATAGTTAATAAAAATATATATATGTTGAAAATAAAATATTCAATATATATATTATGGCAAACGTGCACGATTATAAATTTCAAAGCATGTCACGCATAGGAAATGATTTATGTAGCATGAATGTGAGTGATAAACAAAATGTAGAACGTCAAAATTATCTGTTGACAAATTATTATGCACAGGATAGTAATATGACCCAGCCTATTATGTTTGCAACAAGTCAACCAAACGTTAATTATAGTGGAGGTAACCAAGTCGGAATTGGTGGTGCTAACATTGATACAAATAGTAAACTAATGCACCAGGAACAAGTGAGTACTCCTTGTAAGTTGTCTTTATTCCATCGACCTTATTTAACTGTTCCGTTTTTAGGACGTGGACGAGGTGACCCTGTATTAGAAAGTCAAATTGTTCAAGGTGAAACATTCACTAACCGAAAGACATCCAACCCTGTTTCAGAAGTGAATTTTTCACAATACAAAAATTACCCACTTATGCCTGAAATGGAGGAAACCATGAGACAATCATCTCGCGTCATTGAGAGTGATGCAACTGAAGGCTGGGTACGTGGCGGGTTACCTTCGCGTGAAGTTCATCGTGACCGCAAATCTTAAATAATTATTTAAATCTATATAAACCTTTACTTACAGGTTTTATATGGATCTCCAATCGTTGAAAAATGAATATAATTTTGATCTTGTAATAGATTATAAAAATAAGGCTGAAACATACGAACAAGACGAATGTTTTGCTGAGCAATTCTTACACGTATTTTATTTAGATAAATATCATGAAAAAATATCGGCTGTTATTGAAAAGTTATTTACATGTGTAAAGGATGACGAACATATGAAACGTTGGATTGATAAGGTGAACCAATGTAATAATATGATGAAACCAGATGATTGTGGTATGGAACTGATGGGTTTCATGATGTTATTTACGTTTGACCACCTTCAACATATACACGAGTGTTTACAATCATTATTCAAAAATGGCATGATTACAGAGAACAATATAAAGGAAATGGATAATTTGTTAAAATAAATAATATAACAATAGAATAAGATGGCATCTACACGAAATATAAACGCGCGTGAAAATTACAAGATAGAGCAACGTACATTTGATTTAGCGAATACATATAATTTTACGCCACATTCAGCTCATGGTTTAGCGAAAGAAACCATGATGCCTGGGTTTGGATTAAATCCTGCACAGATTCCGAGAACCGAGTTGGCACACAATCCAATAAACATCGAGTCCTATTTATTTGGAATTAATTCAACTAATTTAGTAAAGCCTCATGTATATGAAAACCCAGATGTAAAATCTTTACAAAGTGTGTGTTTTATTGATCGTCTGCAACTTGTAATGCCAACACCATTAGTCATTGAAAAAGATCAACGCCCAATGCGTGATTAAATAGTGTAATATAATATTATCATTCTATATTATATTATGTCCTTTACACGTTTTCATGACGACCCTGCAAGGATAGCAAAGAAATTACATGAAACAACAGCCATTGGTAAATATATAATGAATGTGCCTGGTAATGGTTCACGTATGGATTTTGTAGAAGATCCTCACATTCGGTTAGAAAAATGGGGTGCGAATTTAAGTAAGAACGCAATCGACATTGAAAGTGACTTGCGGTGTCAAACACGCAGTCTGCAACGCGATTGTGTTCAATATCAACAAAAAAGCGCAGTCAATAAGAGTATCAGTTATGGCACTACACCAAGTTATGTTGAGCAATCTCGTACCATAGCACCAGCTTGGGAATTGCGTGATGTTGAGCAACAACGATATACTGACTTGCCATTCAATCCTCAGGCACATATCGAAATACCATTTAACAACAATTTACAAACACGCATTTTAGAAAAAGATTATTATAAAAAGTGTTAAGACTCCCTATTTTCCTATAGTAACCATGTATAAGAAAATACCTTCTTTAGAAAGGTCCTTTTGGTAGTACTTTTTTTTATATTTATCAAATATTGTAGTGATTTTATTATAGGTATCCTCAGATATACAAAAAACCCATAATTCCCCATGTTTATTCAAAATATCTATAAACCTATCGATGAATGCATGATTAATCGTTTCACCATCGATAAAATCATTTATAATAATTAAATCATAATACTGATATGAATTTAATATATATTCGTGACCAAATTTCAAATTGGTGCGACATAACGATATATTTTTAAAAAAGTATGACCATATAGTACACATATCTTGGTGAATACAATTATGAAAATAGATACTTGTTGTTTTGTTGGTCTTTATAAGTGGAAGATCTTTCAAATAATTTGTTTTCATGTAAAAATACTCATGTTGTATATTTTCAAAGGGAACAATCGCCATGTATATATTACAAATACAATTATATTTTGATTTAGGACTATAATTGTATTATTGATTAATTTTATTATTATATTATATATAATGGAATTAGCCGTACCTTTAGTTGCACTGGGTGGATTATTTATTGTATCAAATCAAGATAATAGAACTAATAATAATAATCGTCAGGAAGGGTTTTCAAATAATATCCTACCACCATCCCAAAATGATCCCCCCCAAAAAAAAGTATCATTCGCGCCATCGGCATCTAATAATGATGCTCAGAAAGTCTATGAAAATACAGATAGTCGATCTAAATATTTTGATGGAAGTTATCAAAAATCACAACAACAAAATACAAGGCAATCTAATGTCACCAGTTTAACTGGTGAAACAATTCAGACCAAGGATTTTTCACATAATAATATGCAACCTTTCTTTGGATCAAAAGTACGTGGCATGACATCTGACCACAACGTATCGGAAGGAATTTTAGATAATAAGAATGGAAGCGGGTCGCAGAATATTCGAAAAACAGAACAGGCGCCACTATTTAGACCTCAAGAAAACATGCAGAATGCCAATGGTGCACCAAATATGAATGATTTTTACCAATCACGCGTAAACCCAAGTCATAAAGTAGCAAATGTGAAACCTTTTGAAAGTGTCCAGGTTGGTCCAGGGTTAAATCAAGGATATGGTACGGAAGGTACGAATGGTTTTAATTCGGGTATGGATGCACGCGAAATGTGGCAACCTAAAAATGTAGATGAAATGCGCGTGGATACGAACCCAAAAATGTCATATTCGCTAAATAATCACCAAGGTCCAGCTGTATCCAAAATTAAGGAGCGTGGTGTAGAAGGCAAAGTTGAAAAATATACCCCAGACACTTATTACGAAAATGGTTCGGATCGTTGGTTTACGACAACCGGTGTAGAGAAAAAGCAAACGTCTAGAAGTAGTCATGTTGCAAAGAATATTCAACGTCAAAATACACCAACCAATTATCAGGGTGTCGCTCTGAGTACGCAAGAAAGGAAATCAAATTATCATTCCACTGCATATACACCTTCTACTAAAAACACATACAATAGTCCTGCTGTAGGTGCTCCCAACATGGGAGGTACAACGGGTCATGCGAATATACACCATGAAATATTAGACAATAATCGTAGTCAAATATGCGAAAACCCCAACATATTTGGGTTTATTAGCAACACACTTCACGCGGCATTATCTCCAATTATGGATGTTCTACAACCTACTCGCAAAGAAAACGCGATTGGTAATGTACGTGCTTATGGCGATGTTCAAGTATCCACACCCGCTGGATACATTGCTGAGACACAACAATCACCAGGTGTCACCAATCGTCAAATGTATGGAAAATCGTTGGAACACCACAATGTCCAACAGCAAGGTAGTGGCGCGTATGAAACATCTGATCATCAGTCAATATACAGCAATAGAAATGAAACACAAGGATACTATGTAGGTAACACAGGTGGTTACAATGGTGTTGCAGTATATGACGCTGCTTACAAACAAACAAACAATGAATCTAAACAAGTGGTAAATGTTGCTAGAACAAATCCTGGAAACACACAACGTTTTGAACCAAATCGTCATATTTCAATAGCTAAGGATCAAACGGATCGTGAAAATAACCGAATGTGGGTTCCAAATAATACCAATTATTCAACACCTTCGAAGGATGTATATGGCAAGGTGGATATGCCATCTGCTCATACAGACGTTGCCAATAACTCACGTAATCAGCCTGATATATTAGACGCGTTTAAGAAAAATCCATTTACACATAGCTTACACTCGAGTGTATAAATTTTACCTATAGGGAATAAATAGGTTTAAACATAATTATTTGCTTATGTACAATAATTATGTTACAGATACACCAAAATATCAAAGAGAAATTAAACAATTTCATTGAAAGAAACTGCGTACCCCATATCATTTTTCATGGTCCATGTGGAAGTGGGAAAAAAACAATGGTTCGTGATTTTTTAATGAATGTATATAAAACGGACGAGAATCTGAAAAAATATACAATGTTTGTAGATTGTGCACATGGAAAAGGCATAAAATTTGTTCGTGATGATATTAAATTTTTTGCAAAAACAAATATAACGAATGTATCAATGTTCAAAAGCATTGTTTTCTTGAATACGGATAAACTAACCATGGATGCACAATCTGCTTTAAGACGATGTATCGAATTATTCAGTCATTCTACCCGTTTCTTTATTTTACTCGAAGACAAATATAAATTATTGAAACCAATATGTTCTCGTTTCTGTGAATTTTACGTCGGTTTACCTGTGATTAACAATGTTCCTGTAAATTTGTATAGTCATAACAATAAATCAATATGGAATAATAAGGACGAAAAGAAGCGTGGAGATTATGTAGTAAAAACATTTTCAGAAATTTCTAAAAACATAGAGAAGGCAAATTATATAGATATAACAAACAAACTTTACGACAAGGGGATTAGTAGCATTGATATCATAAATACAATCAAAACTACAACTATAATCTCTGAAAAGGAAAGATATCAGGTTTTATTCTTAATAAATAATGCTAGGCGAGAATTTAGGAATGAGAAAACATTTATTATGTTTATATTTAGTATTCTTTTTTTACGTAATAATCGATGTTTAGAAAATATTACATTTATGTAATAAGATGGATGATTTTACTCCAGCGACATTACACGAATCTAGAAACGAGTACACATCACGTTTAATTAGTATTCTTTGCCCATTAATAATGGAGGGATATTTATCAATATTTAGCGAGGCATGGACATTATGCGAGGATAACGACGAGACTGAAAAGTATTTAATGACCTTTCAAAATTTGATTTCACGAGTTCCAAAGTGGAATAGTGAAATAATTGAAAAGGAAAAGGATCGCATTATAGAGAATAGTGGATGTACTTATTTAGAAGATTTGTTAACGTGTGTTCATATTATTCAATTGAAAATGCTCACTACTATCAGAGTAGGGAAAAAACAAAAGAAGATAGAAATAGAGATCCCACGTTTAGAAGATTTCATTCATAAATCATATATACAAGTCGCGCGAAAATTGTATACCAATGTGTATTTATACGAAAAATACGTTACTCCATTACAAAAGCAAAAACATACACGTGAAATCGAAATTATCGTACAAGAATGTATATTAAATGCAATCCGTGAAACATTGCCTATTGAATCTGTATTGCGATCGTATATGGATGAAAGTATTGAGGAAGATTATATCGAAACAATTCAAGAAGAGAAAATACCCATTAAAGAAGTAGAGACAGAAAAGGAAAAGTCTGACGAAACGGAAGCTGATAAATTAAAGGTTGAGGTAGATGCCTTAACAATTTCTACACAAGAATCAACTGACAAAAAACAAGGGATCAGTTTCAATGATAATGATTCTGTAATGGGTGGGGATAACAAGGAAGAAATAGTTAATGCTCCAAAGACGATTGAACGATTGGAACAAATTAGCAATATGCGAAACGACGAACGAAAACTTGAAGACGATGCTGACGATGACGATGACGACAATTCTTTTAAAATTAAGATTGGCGGTGATGTGGAAAAATTGTCATTAGATTCATTAACATCCAAAGAAGAAAATATTATATTAAGCGATATTGAAGAGTTGAAATAATACGTTTAACGTTAACGAAAAATAGGTAGTTATAGTTTATATGGAAAGTAATATGATGATTTCATCAGTCGCCGCATTTTTATTTTTGTTGTTTAAATTTGTTGAAATGAGATTTATCGACAAAGAAAATAAACCATTGAAGGTGATATTGAAAGATGCGATTATTGTATTTATTTCTACCTTTGTTGGTATGTTGGCTATACAACAATTCCCTAATGTTTCAGACGAAGGTCAGGCGGCAGTTTTTACAAACTCGCCCGATTTTTAAATTAATTTAAATTATAATATGTAGTATTTTACACTATTATAATTTTCCAGTCACGTATTAGTTGCGAGTATTTCTTTTTCGTGTTTTGTTTTTAGATCTTCTACAATAGGATCGTTTGGTGCCACGTGCAACAGAACATCCAATTCTATATTTATCACATTTGTTTGGGTTTTTAATGCTTCTTCCTTTGCATATACTTTTGGAAGCCTCTTTCTTGTACTTATATATCATTGGAATACCATACGACATTGCCTCACGTTTTGTATCCGAATCCTCCTTTTTATATTTTGTTTGGTTGACTTCGTTGTAGAATTTTGGATAGTAGCGCACAACAATTTTACGAATAATTTTGTCTATTTCTGATTGATTTTTCTCTCCTTGAGCTTTTTGTAACTCTTCTACCAATTTATTTTTACTATTATATCGTAGATCGGGGTTCTCAAAGGTATACCCAAAATGATGATAGTAAGAGATAACATCCTGAATGGCATTCAATTTAACATAACGTGCCTTCAAACGTTCTCCCAGGCCATGTATAGCGTTTATAATATCCTTCCCCCCTAGACGAACCAAATGTTTAGTGGAACGACTTTTCATTGCGTGAAATTTAGTATTACAAATGAGATCTATATAAATATGTTTCGGTTGTGTGTTGTAATCTACACAAGCAAACCCTCTTATTTCAGAACGAAATATATGAACAAATAAATAATCACATGCGTCCAACGTTTCGTTCAGAAAATCATTGCTTATCTTTGAGAAACAAAGTTTTTTCCCACCTATTTTACGTATTTCATTTATATAGTGATTATATCGTTCCTTGTCGTTTTTGTGGTGATATATTAAAACGCGCGACATATTTTATAATACAATAGCATTATAAAATAATAATATGGATAATCATGTTATCTAAATGACCATTACCTTTTTATTTTTCAATTTCCCCTTCATAATAAAACGTTTGAACATAGTACGTTCTAGTTGTTTCGTTGGTGTATGGTTATGGACATTGCGTGCAATCATTTTGTAAAGCTTAAATTCAGGATATCTCTCCTCACCTGACTTCTTATATAAAATATTTTTTCCGTTATCATCTAAACACCATTCGCGCACCATATTCGCAATAACATTTTTCTCGCATTCTTCATCTTCATCTGCTGGGTCGTCAATAAAGAAATCATACATCGAACATCCAAATCGACATAGATCGAAACTATAATTGGGTTCAATGCGTGGTTTGGCTTCATTGTAAAATGGCTCAGTATTGTATTGTGTATCCGCATCTTCACCCTTGCTAAAACTATCGCTACAAAAACGTTTGTTATTTATTGTAAATATGGAACGCCCAAAATCAATGATTTTAAAAACGCGACCATGTGTTGGAACCTTATATACCTTTTCATCAATCTTATAATACAAGAATTGTTCGTCGGTGTTTTCATAAACAATGTTGCATGAGTGTAAATCATTGTGCGTAAATTGGAAATGTTTTTGATAGTACATCAAAATGACAATAATTTGAAACATGATAGACGTCCATTCGCGATCACTAATATCATTATTCAACATATACTTGTCTAATGTATTTTCACAACATTCTGTAAAAATTGCTAATACAGGAAATTTATGAATAACTACCATTGTATCATTTTCACCATCTGAACCAGAATCTGACTCTGAACCAGAATCTGAACCAGAATCTGACCCCGATTCATCTGAATAATCGTTTTCTGAATTACCAATACCACCCTCGATCTGAAGACCATTATCTGTGACAGACGATGATGAACTACATGTGCTGCTAATGTCATCATCGTCGCCGTCACCACCCTTATGCGAACGCGAACCAGAATGACTTTCATTTTCATATACCATATTATTCATCATGGTGGCTGATAAATCCTGTGTAACATTAAGTATTTGAGCATTCGTGTCACTTGAAGTAATTTCAAAAATGGTGTCAATAATGTCATCTGGAAATACATCAACAATATCTTCTACCTTTAGATCTTCTTGCATGACAATGGGTTTCTTATACTTGAAAGAACGTTGTACGAATAGTTCATCAGCATTTTCTATTTCAAACAATGTATGTTTGTTGTTGTGGAAAAATTGCGACTCCATCATATATTCCAAATCGTCCTCTACATTCATTCTAAAATCATACTGATTTGCTAAAAACATTCCGTAATAATCATTTGCGTGTACAAATCCATTATCTTTCAATTTGCTAGAAGTATATGAAAACAACGCATCAACATATGCGTTATTATGTATTAATTTATATTTTTCCATTATATTTGCGTTTTTGTCGTCAGTTGTTTGATTGGGTAATTGATAAAATGTATTTTCATCAACGTCCTTGTATTTTCCCATGGTATATTTAATAGGGTCAATCAGTGGAGAAAATTTGCAATAAACCTTTTTACATGTTTTCTCCTTTGTTTCACAATTGGCTATGCACATATTGTAATTGTTATAGGATAGCTTTTCGTTGATGTTCACTATTACATGTTTAGTAGCAAAATTAATGTTTCGGGAATTTTTATTGTTCAGGTCAAAAAATTCATTATACACAGGAACATAATTTTGAATATCACTTAGATTGGTAAAGTCGGGGTTTTCTAAATCTCGAAAAAAGTCATCGTGATTGTGTTTGGCATAATCAATACTCATTAGATTATAGTTTCACTTTTAATGATATGTTTAAACTCATTGTTTAACTAAAATATTACGTACGAAAGAATTTCAAATTTTTTTTATCCGCCTTAAGCATATGACTTTAGAATTAAAAAAATTCGATATGAAAAATATATCATTTAAACCGAATGAGAATAAAGGTCCAGTCATTGTTTTAATTGGTCGACGTGACACAGGAAAGAGTTTCTTAGTTCGCGATTTGTTATTTTATCAACAAGATATTCCATTGGGAACAGTTATTTCCGGCACGGAAGAAGGAAATGGGTTTTATAGTACACATGTACCCAAGTTGTTTATTCATAATGAATATAATACCGTAATCATCGAGAATGTTCTAAAACGCCAACGACAAGTATTAAAACAGGTGAAAAAAGACATGGAATTATATAAAAAATGTACTATTGATCCAAGAACATTTGTAATTTTAGATGATTGTTTATATGATGCTTCGTGGACAAGGGATAAAATGATGCGCTTATTGTTCATGAATGGACGTCATTGGAAAGTGATGCTTATTATTACGATGCAATATCCTTTAGGCGTGCCACCAAATCTTAGAACAAATATTGATTATGTATTCATTTTGCGTGAACCTTACATTGCGAATCGCAAGAGAATATATGAAAATTATGCAGGTATGTTCCCTACTTTCGAATCATTCTGTCAAGTAATGGACCAATGTACTGAAAATTATGAGTGTTTAGTAATAAATAATAATTCAAAGTCAAATAAACTACAAGACCAAATTTTTTGGTATAAAGCAAGTACACACGGAGATTTCAAATTAGGGTCCAAAGAATTTTGGGAAATATCTAAAAACATGGGCTCTGACGACGAAGAGGAAATGTATGATCCTGAAAGCGCACGAAGAAAAAGTACACAAAAGATCAGTGTGAAAAAAACAAAATGGTAATAAATACCGAATTGTTTACTAGATATAATATGAAGATTATCTATATTATGGATAAATTTCATATACGGAAAATAACGTCGAATGATTACAACAAAGGAATTATAGAACTTTATAGCCAGTTTTTTACAATAAATAGTACTACGATAGGTGTACTTGATTTCCAGAAATATATTATCGACCAATGTAATGATAACCATGTGATTTTTGTTGTAGAGCAAAATAATAAAATTATGGCATGTGCCACATGTATTATAGAAACAAAAATAATCCATAATTTTGGTAAAGTTGCGCATGTGGAAGATGTAGTGGTGGATGCAACCATGCAAGGTTTTGGACTGGGTAAGAAAATAATCAATACATGTGTTGAATACGCAAATGACAAACAATGTTACAAAATTATTTTGGATTGTTCCGATAAAAACATGGCATTTTATGAAAAATGTGGATTTATACAAAATGGTAACATGATGAATATTTATTTTAAAATAAAATAGTTAATATTATGTATGATGTCTTCATTTAACAATTATTCAGAAAAAGAAACAGAAAAAGAAACAAAAAAGGAAACAGAAAAAGAAACAAAAAAGGAAACAATTAAGGTATTTGTAATTACAGGACCCGAAACAAGTGGCATTGTTACATATGAAAAAGATGTTAATGGTAAGAAAGAATATTCGGGAATGGCCTGGGATATTGTTGAGGAATTGAAAAAGCTACCTAGTTTCGAAAAATATAATTTTGAATATACATTTTCTAAAAGTGGATATAATAATTATAATGAAACAGTTGATTGGGTAAGTAATGGTACATATGATTTAGGACTGGCAACCTATATGCAAAATACAGAACGAGAATCTAAAATAAATTATTCGGTTCCTATTACTATTGATGCGTATGCAGTATATCACTATAAAAATATATCAGAGTTCAGTATGTTTAAGCGTGTTTTTTACGATGTTGGATATTTATTGTTAATACTCATTGTATTGGGAATTATAGCAGGATTATTTTTATTGTTGATCGATCCAGGACGAAATAAAATAAAACAAACAAAATCATTATTTTTACGTTCCGTTATGACTGGTATTTCATCATTCTCGGGGACGAGGGGGGCATTATTTGGTAATGCAACCTCATCTCTTAAAGGATTGGTTTCTGTTGTATTTGTTATGTTATTTTCACTTATTTTTATTCAATTTATGCAAGCCGAAATAACTTCAACATTAATTGAAGAAAAACAAGGAGCTGGTATTTCTGATGACGATATCAAGATGAAACCCGTACTCGGTCACGAAGGATATGCACATACTACAAAATGGGAAGAAAATGGAGGAAAAGTTACACGTCATAAGGGTAAAAGCAATGAAGAATTATTAAATATATACAAATCAAATCCTGACAAACATCTAGGTGTAGTGTTATCTTATTACGACGGATATCCATTTTTAGATTTACATCCTAAAATCACAGCGTCAGTATTTGGAAATTCACCATCATGTATGATTTATAATCCAGCTAAGAGAAATTTCGGAGAAGATTTGAATCAAGGTTTATTGTATATTCGTTCAACAAAAAAATTAGAAAAAATTTGCAAATATTATTTTTCAAGTGATGATTTAAATGCACCACCGGCATGTACGTTATAAAACATGGCATTTTATGAAAAATGTGAATGTACACAAAATGGTAACATGATGAATGTTTATTTTAAAATAAAATAGTTAATATTATGTATGATGTCTTCATTTAACAATGATTCAATAAAAGAAACAATTAAGGTATTTGTAATTACAGGACCTGAAACAAGTGGTATTGTTACTCACGTAAATAATATCAATGGTAAGAAAGAATATTCGGGAATGGCCTGGGATATTGTTGAGGAATTGAAAAAGCTACCTAGTTTCGAAAAATATAATTTTGAATATACATTTTCTAAAAGTGGATATAATAATTATAATGAAACGGTTGATTGGGTAAGTAATGGTACATATGATTTAGGACTGGCAACCTATTCGCAAAATTCAGAACGAGAATCTAAAATAAATTTTTCTGTTCCTATTACTATTGATGCGTATGCAGTATATCACTATAAAAATACATCAGAGTTCAATATGTTTAAGCGTGTTTTTTACGATATTGGATATTTATTGTCAATACTCATTGTGTTTGGAATTATAGCAGGATTATTTTTATTGTTGATCGATCCAGGACGAAATAAAATAAAACAAACAAAATCATTATTTTTACGTTCCGTTATGACTGGTATTTCATCATTCTCGGGGACGAGGGGAGCATTATTTGGTAATGCAACTTCATCTCTTAAAGGATTGGTTTCTGTTGTATTTGTTATGTTATTTTCACTTGTTTTTCTTCAATTTATGCAAGCCGAAATAACTTCAACATTAATTGAAGAAAAACAAGGATCTGGTATTTCTGATAACGATATCAAGATGAAACCCGCACTCGGACACGAAGGATATGCACATACTATAAAATGGGAAGAAAATGGAGGAAAAGTTACACGTCATAAGGGTAAAAGCAATGAAGAATTATTAAATATATACAAATCAAATCCTGACAAACATCTAGGTGTAGTGTTATCTTATTATGATGGATATCCATTTTTAGATTTACATCCTGAAATCACAGCGTCAGTATTTGGAAACGACACAATGTGTATGATTTATAATCCAAATAAGAAAGGATTTGGTGAAATTTTGAATAAAGGTTTATTACATCTTCGCTCAACCAAAAAATTAAAGAAAATATGCAAATTATATTTTTCAAGTGATGATTTAAATGCACCACCGGCATGTACGTTATAAAACATGTTTGAACATATAATAATTTATTTTTGCATTATTATATATTTTATATTAAACAGCTTTGGTAACTAATCATTCTGCTTTCGTAACTAATCAATCTTCTTTCCTGTTTCAATGTTCGGTGCACCAAATACTTCATTTTGAATATTTACAGAAGGTGTCGTGCCTTTGGTAGGTTCCATTACAACCTGGTCGTCTGGGATTGCGTCATAGTCAACTTCGCGTACATTAATTAGTTCGCCATCCTTATTCATTGTTTGGGTTAGTACATTTCCAGTCTTCTCCGCCTTTTCTTTGTTCTCCTCGAGTGCCTTTTCCTTGGTTTCACGCACACGTTTTTCAAACTCCAGTTTGGCACTTTTTTCATTATCAAACTTTTCATGCATTAGTGTATTGAGTTCATCCTCTAGATATTCAACACGTCCTGTTTTATATGCATCGGGCTCCCATGGCATCCACATACCAACTGGTCCTACATATACATCGTGGTGAGGATCGATCTCGCGCAACATCTTACATCTCATCTCGGCTTCTTCTTGCGATGAGAATGTACCACGAATCTTAATGCCTCGTGTTGAAGTTTGAAAGTGATATTGTCTTGAAAATTCCGTTTCAAGTTGCTCCTCATTCTTATCGATGAAATTTTTGTATTGGTCTGTAAGATTGTTGGACATTAAGGAGTTTTTTTCATCTTTGACAAATCCTTCCAAATCGGTCATTAAATCATCACTCGAAAGTTTGTACTTGAATGAAACAAATTGTAAAAAGGACTGAAACTTTTCCATGGATTGGATGTAATCATAGTTCTTCAAAAATGCGTCAAACAGAAATGTCTCCTTCTTCTTTAAAATATTCTCAGGAGAAACAAATGAAATACAAGCAAATTTTTGACCTGAAATAGGCTGGTCTTCGTCCAACAAGTCAACATACTTTTTATCTTGGGTGGCAGGTTGTGATTCTTTAGAGAGACTCATATAACATAATATTAAGAAACTATTTAAGTTTTGTTATTATATAATTTTTTTTTCTGCCTTTTTAGTATAAATATGGAAATGTTTGATTTAGGAGAACTTCTTAAACGTGCCATTAAATACTTGGTTGAGGGTTTGATGGTGGCTCTCGCAGCCTACGCAATTCCCAAGAAGGCTCTTAACGTAGAAGAAATTGCTCTCATTGCATTAACTGCTGCCGCTACATTCAGTATTCTTGATACATATATTCCTTCGATGGCTGTTAGTGCTCGATCTGGTGCTGGGTTCGGTATTGGTGCTAATCTGGTTGGTTTCCCTAGAATGCGATAATTTGTTTTATAAAAAAAACTAAATAAATAATATATATTTGTGTGAATACATATTATTTTTTATGCACAACATGTATATGTCGAATAATGTAAATACAGACCCAGATGACACTGGTCAAGATGCTGCCAATGAAATAGTTTCCACCATTGATTCAATACCAGAACAATTAGATGCCGATACACATACACATACACCAACACCATCTGAACAACTACACGCCGATACACATACACCTACACCAACACCAATTCCAAATTATTCGGATTCGAAAGAATTCGTTATATTTTCGCACGAATACTCGTCATTAGAACACTATAATACAGAAATTTTGGACGAATGCGTAAGGAACAAACGTCTTCTCGATTTAAACTACGATACATTATTTATGTGGATATCTTATTTCCAAACATCAGTTATATTCTTTTCGACATTTTCTGGTTTTATACAAGCAACGAAAAGCGTGTTTGTTATAAACGATAATATTGCCTTTATTATATCGATCGTTATTTCTACATACACAAGTCTTTTATTATCCATTTCGAAATACTATAAGTTAGATGAACAGAAAGAGAAAATACATAATTTACGCGAACAATATTCCCTTCTACAAAATAACATCAAGTATAGAATTGACGTTTTAGAACAATGGCGTTATCACGATCTTTGGTTACATCAAGACCCTGTAAAACGTTTTGGAGAATGGATCGCATTTAAAGTGAAAATGGAAAAGGACTTTTTAACTATTGTCAAACAAAAACAAGATTTGTTCACACAATTTGAAATTATCATGGATACCAAACAACGCAATAAGTACGTCATTGTTAATAAGGAACTTATGTATACCAATAATATAAAACTCCTTTCGTGGATTAAGAAAGAAAAGAAATTAGAACAAAATGAGCCGGATTACAAGGATTTGGCAAAAGAATATGTATAAATCGTATTCATAGAAAGCAAATAATGATTTGAATTTTGTAATATCGAATCATTATTTTATTATGGTGTATGGTAACAATTATATTGTAGGGATGAATTCCCAATCAAGATGATTGCATATTTTCTTCCAAATAACATCTTGTTCGATTCTTTTTTCCCGGTCCTTTAACATTGGGAAAAAAGGTAAGAATTGTTTTTGATCAAGTAATTCACATAACTTATAAACAGTATAATAATAATTCAAGAAATTAACACGATCATCTGGACAAAATTTAGCGTATGGTGCCTGTATCTCCATGAAGAGATTACAAAGCGTTTCCTCCAACTCGGGAGACATAATGGGTGGCTTGATCCCGATAATATCCTTGATAAATGGAATATGTTCGTAATATTTATTATAACCTAGTTTTTTGAGTATTTCTTTCGCCTTATTATTGGTTATTTGTTTCAAATCAATACGTTCCTTTTTAATTTGATTTTTTATATCGCTGATAACTTGTTCAGGTATTTGTGTACTTTCCTTTGCTTGAAACTGAGCAATGATTTCACGAAAATGGTTGATACGTTTGTAAGCATAAAAACACACTTCCTTGGGAGGCTCTTTGTATGACGGACGTTCATTTTCAATCAAATAGGGTATATGTTTCGAACATACATTGCATACCAATATACCTTCATCGTCAATTGGTATGAATTCACCTTTATAGCAAAAATGGCAAACGTTATCTTTATACATAAAATGTTCCATATCAATGAAACTTTCGTCTAAATTAGATAGATACGTATTAACCAAACCTTGATCCTTTTGTTTTTCTTGATCTGAACAATCTTCCTTGTTTACTTTAAAAAAATCATCAAGTACACGTGTTTTGGATGGTTCATTTGCTATATTTTTTTTATTTTCGAAATAGTCAAAAATGAGTGATGAATTATTTAAGAAATATTCCTTTTTACGATATTTTATATCCGATATTTTACTCTTAATCTCTTTAATTTTATCCTCGATATCTAAACGCATTGTTACAGAAATCTTACTTTGTTTTAGTACCTTTTTTAAGGTTTTTTTCTTTTCCATTAATCTGGGTATTTCTGTGTTTTCATCGTCTTGGAATGTTTCTAATATTTCGTTGTGCTTGTTATCTAGGGTGATTGATTTCTGAGCATCGACAATAAGTGTTTTATTAGTTTTTGGTCTAAATAGAGGCATTGTATATATTAGACTTCGCACTATATTTTTATATAATAATTTAGTAACATTCGATAAATATAATAAAATCAAATATATTGAAATAAAAAATGCCAGATGTGTCAAATGTAAGTGATGTTCAATTACAAGTAATGATCTTCTTATACAACGCGCTGGAACAAGGATGGAATGTGAAAAAAACTAACGACTGCTATATTTTCAATAAAAAACATGAGAATAAAAAGGAGTTTTTCTCAGATGCATATTTAAAACGTTTTTTAAAAGATAACTTGGCAACCAGTTCATAAAATAATGAATATAATATTATGTTACCATCTGTTTAATTAAATAATTAAATTAAAATACGTATTTTTTTTATCTTTAGCAATATTATAACAATGGGCGGTGGACTCATGCAACTCGTAGCTTATGGCGCACAAGATGTATACCTTACAGGTAACCCTCAAATCACTTTCTGGAAAGTAACATACCGCAGATACACTAACTTTGCTATGGAATCAATTGAACAAACTTTCAACGGACAAGCCGATTTTGGACGTCGTGTAACATGCACAATCAGCCGTAATGGTGATCTTGCATACCGCACTTACCTCCAGGTTACTCTTCCTGAAATTAACCAATCCATGCGTAACAGCGAAGATACCGATGTGTATGCCCGTTGGTTAGATTTCCCCGGTCATCAACTTATTTCCCAAGTTGAGGTCGAAATTGGTGGTCAACGCATTGATCGTCAATATGGCGACTGGATGCACATTTGGTGTCAACTCACCCTTTCCGCCGAACAACAACGCGGATACTTCAAGATGATTGGTAACACCACATCTTTAACTTACATCACTGATCCTTCTTTCGCCGATATCAACGGACCCTGTGGTGGAGATGCTCCCGTCAACGTGTGTGCTCCCCGTAACGCTCTTCCTGAGACCACTCTTTATATCCCCCTTCAATTCTGGTATTGCTGCAATCCTGGACTTGCCCTTCCCTTAATCGCCCTTCAATACCACGAGGTCAAGATCAACCTTGATCTTCGCCCCATTGACGAGTGCTTATGGGCCGTGAGCGATCTTAACGGAAGCGGTAACGCCCAAGTGACAACTGCTTACAACCAATCCCTTGTAGCTGCTTCTTTATACGTTGACTATATCTTCCTTGATACTGATGAACGTCGCAGAATGGCACAAAACCCTCACGAGTACTTGATCGAACAACTTCAGTTCACTGGTGACGAATCTGTCGGTTCCTCTTCCAACAAGATCAAGCTCAATTTCAATCACCCCTGTAAAGAACTTGTGTGGGTTGTGCAATCTGATGCTAACGTTGATTACTGCGCTTCTTTCCAAGGTGGAACTCTTCTTAACAAAGTGCTTGGTGCCCAACCTTTCAACTATACTGATGCCGTTGATGCCTTACCCAATGCCTTACACTCTTTCGGTGGACCCATTGCCACATCTGGCCAAAACGGATTCATCAGCAGTGGTGCTTTCGAAGATCCCAACGCAAACGATGCCCAAGTCATCCCTCCTGAACTCGGTGGTGCCGATTCTGGTGTGTCTGATGCCGGTACTTTCGTCCTCGGTGAATCTGCCCTTGACATGCATTGCTGGGGTCTTAACCCTGTTGTTGTTGCCAAACTTCAACTTAATGGTCAAGATCGTTTCTCTGAACGTGAAGGAAGTTACTTCGACCAAGTCCAACCTTTCCAACATCACACACGTGCCCCTGACAGCGGTATCAATCTTTACAGCTTTGCCCTTCGCCCCGAAGAACACCAACCTTCTGGAAGTTGCAATTTCTCCCGTATTGATAACGCCACTTTACAACTTGTTCTTTCCAACGCTACCGTTGCCGGAACAAGCACTGCCAAAGTTCGTGTCTATGCTACTAACTACAATGTCCTTCGTATCATGAGTGGTATGGGTGGTCTTGCTTACTCCAATTAAGCTGTTACAAACATTTTCCAAATATAAATTTCATATTATAAACATGTATATAATATGAATTATGTAAAAAACGCAATTATTCTTTTTTCATGAAATATTCCATCCAATCATCTGGACAATGTTTTTTTCCTCCGTCATAGCTTACTGCTAACCTCTTTTCTAGTAAACTTTGTCCGATATTTACGCCCTCGATAAACACATCCGCTAGAATTCGACCATATTTTTCTAATGATACATTTTCTAGATGAACTATTTTTCCATTCACTAGGTGGTCAACATGTTCGCGTGCCAAAATTGCACATTGCTTTTCATTTTCCGTTTTTCCTTTAATTTCGGGACAATCAATTCCGTTTATACGAACAGAAAATCTATAATAAGGGGAATTATCCCACGGCATTTTACTTGCTATGGTAATGGTGTCGCCATCATAAACTTTAATAACCTTGCCGCCTGTAACTGGTGGAATAAAGGGTATAGTCTCCTTATATTTTATTTCAGTTAAAAGATTGTCTTCTTCAGAAATATAATCGATTGCCTTGTTTTTATTTGAAATACATGCGCTCTGTAATGTATTTCCCATTATATGTATATCTGCTCAAATCTTTAATACGATTATAAATATGTATTATAGTTGTAGGCAACATTTTTCAGAATGTCTATGTATTGTAGTCATTTGTCTAATAAAAGTATACCGAGTTCACTTGAGAAATTATTTTTTTATCACATAAACCATTCGAATAATTCCTGCTATACCGGAAAAACATATGGACATCATTAGAATAAACCAAAATAATTCGCGGTCCATAGTAATGGTATTTTGAGTTAACAACATCATTTCATGTATAGATGGATGAATTAATTGCGGTATATCGTCTATGTATATTGTTGTATGATCCACTAATGCGGGGTCATTTTCTTCCAAATTATTATCATGCGAAACCAAATATTGGTTTTTTTCAATGTACATCCCCATAACTTTATCTATTCAAATATATTTAATATATACAAAACAATAACAATATATATTCAATTTATATGTTATTTCCCATGACTTTAACATACTAGACATATAACTTTTTACAAAATTCGTCTATTTTCGCCCTGTTTATTATCGTATTTAATGACATATCGGTATCGCCAATATGCTTTATAATAAGGTCACGTTTTTCAATATCATTGTTTATTAATGCTAGCAAATATTGATTGGATAGTTCCATATAATCGATTAAACCCGTATTTTGGGTGAATTCACGTTTTCGTTTAATTGTACCTGTGATGCTATTTTCATTTTGCTCGTCGTATATATACAATGGCGATTTTGCGGTGAATGTGACGATTAAACCAAACATTTGATTATATAAAAGAAAATTTCTTAAATATATATCCCCAAATTTGTGACATAGAAGATCTAGGTGGTCATTAGATCTAGAATAAAACTCCATTAAAACACATGGTTTCATTCCGTAACACCAATATTCACTTTCTTCGTTATGGAAAGGTATTTTTTCACGTATAATATTTGTGTCATTCGAGATTTCAACAAATATTTGGACACGCTTGGGAAGATATGTGTCATCATCATCACAAAACAAAATATAATCATGATCGTTCACCTTTTGTAAACAATTATAAATGTGCATTATTTGATACGTTTGTTCACGTCGTACAATAAACTTGGCATATCTCTTTACTAATGGAAACACATAGTTCTTAAAAATAGAATAATATTCGTTTGACGCGAACGATATACCAACAACGATTGAACATGGATGGGTTTGTTCCTTAAGAGAGTTTATACAATTGAGTAACTTTTCGAATTGTCCCTTATAATGTATATGACATGGTATAATTACTGCGACACGCATACTATATAATATATATATATATGGCTATATATACCTAAAATAACATCATACTCTGATGTTACATTACCTAGGGTTTAAAACGAAAATTGAATTTCACAATAATATCTATAAGGCAGATAACAATAATAATGGAAACCATTATAAGACGTAGTAGCCGCGTACGCGCAAAGAAGAATGGAAAATACATAGAGCACATCAAAACTCTACATAGTGTCGCTGGAGATTTGTTGATCATGACAGACATACTGAGTGAGGATAAGTTGAGAAACGTGATTGCTGAATACGAGAACCTAATTGGTGATTTATTGAACATAAATTAGGAAGCATAATATACTTTTTGTATTTCGTCTTCATCTAGGTGCGGTTGATTGTACATTACATAGTATATAGTTAGAAGGTCTACTTCTTCATTGCATTGTGCGTAATCCTCATTTAATATGTATTTCACGCAAAAATCGATGTTTAAAATCTGGGTATTCACTATTGTTTTCATATTCAGTTTATCTATATATTTTTCTAATTCTTCAATCGAATATTTGTTTCTACGAAGACTGCTGTTCGATATTGGTATTCTATCCATTTTTACTATATATTATCACCTGTATTTTTTAAGTAATCGTACATCCTTTTTTATTATATCAAATTTATTTCATATAATAATTATCCTATTTACGTCGTTTCCTTAGACTTCTTTTCCTTTTTCTTGTTCTGGACGATGATTTACGCGTTTTCTTTTGTTTCCTGCGCGTTTTCCTTTGTTTCCTTTGTTTCCTGCGCTTTCTAGAACTCCGTCTTCCACCATGTAATCCTGATACAGATGTTTCACTATCTGTTAAACCAGTAGTATTCCCAGTAGTATTCCCAGTAGTATTCCCAATAGTATTCCCAGTAATATTCCCAGTAGTATTATTGCCAAACATCATTGATCCTGATGTATTATTGCCCCAGCTAAATGAATCCAAATTACCAGATTCTCCAGATGTATTTGCACCATCACCACTTACTCCGGATGTGTTTAAATCGCTTAAATGTAACGACTGCATACTTGGTTGTGATGTGTTTAAATCGCTTAAATGTAACGACTGCATACTTGGTTGCGAAGGTTGGCTGAAATCAAGATCACCTACATCTATTTCGTTGTCGCTATCATCTTTTGGGATTGCCGCTATATTAGATACGAAGGGGGTATTCATTAATATAATAATCGCATTTTATTTTATCACGAATTCTTGTCGAAATTACCGGTTTCATTTTTTATTTGTTCTAACCTAACATCAATATTTTGTAATGCGATATCATGCGCTAGTCCATCAGTATAGATAAATATCAAGATGTAATATATATAATGTCAAGTTTACTAAATATACATTCTGTAAAAATTGAATATTTCAAATAACATTTGATGCTATACAATAAATAATGGAAATCTCTGATAATTTTTACGAAACAAACTGCCAAACGTTTTCGGATACTCGTTTCTGTCTATGGGACGTTGTTCGTGATTTTGGTGAACAATTTACGAGTCAATCATATGTACTTGACGCAGGATGTGGCAACGGCAAGAATATCAGTTATTTCCAAAATAAATGTAATATGGTGGGTATTGATAAATCTCATGGACTAGTGAATATATGCAAGGAGCGTAATTATAAAGTTGAACAAGGGACAATTGGTAATATCGATTTCCCGGACAACACATTTGATTTTGTCATGTGTATTGCTGTAATACATCATATTGATACTGAAGAGGCGCGAATAAATGCAATGAAAGAAATGATTCGTGTATTAAAACCTGGTGGGAAAATATTGATAACTGCTTGGGCGTACGAATCCGATGAATATTCAAAACGAAAAAAATTCGTATTAGGTGATAATTTAGTCAAATTTAATAACGAAGAGACAATGCGCTACTATTTTGTATACGATCGAATTGGATTCAACGATTTATGTAACAATATTATATCAGAGGAACTTGAAATATCATGGGATAGAGGAAATTGGAACGCCGTTTTTACCAAATAAATAAATTAACTAAAATTAACTATTTTTACAATTTTTCTTATTACCAAATAGTTAATCCGATCGACCCAAAGAGTAACACGAAAAACTCGTAGAAAATAAATATATATTAATCATTTTATTAAAATAAAAAATTGATGTATTTTTTGCCTTTTATATAAACAATCAACCAATTAAATAAAATGGAACAAAAACGAATGGTTTTCCCCGACGATCAAGATAATCGCATTCAAAAATTGTATTATGATATAAAAATTCATACCATTTTCAATAGAACAAAATTGCAAAATATTAAAAACAAATTTTATAAATATGAGAATTATATATGCAAAAAATACACTGATATACACGCAAAATTATTAGAATTAGAAAAAATACGAGATGAAGCATATATGCAATGGCAACGAGCAAAAAGAATATCACTAATACATAATCCTACCCCTGAAAATGTAGACAAACGTCAAGCATTAGTTCCAATATTTCGTAAAGCAGATGAAGAATATGAAGAAATGAAATGTAAAGAATGCCTTTATGAAGCTAATTGTGATATTATGGATAAAATAACAGAAATCAAAAAACAAGAACGTAATATTTACAAACATTATAGAAAATGTTCTCATTGCGAAAAAAAGGATATGGTTACAATATCTGGTTGTAAATCAAAACATAAATTATGTTCTGATTGTAGTGATGATATTAGAGAATGTCCTGTATGTGAAGAAGATTTGGGTTTACAACATTGTTATATTTGTTATGAATATAAAAAGGAAATAGTAGAAACAGGTTGCGAAAATAAACACCAAACCTGTAAAGAATGTTTGGATAAAATAATAAGAAAGAACAATCCTTTCGAGCGAGTCGTGTGTCCGTTTTGTCGTGGTTATTGTAGTTATGGTAGTAAAGAACCAGTAGATCCACACCCAGATTCATATTATCTGATGGAGAATGAAGAAGACTATAGTGACTATTTACAAGATAGGGCAGACGATAGGAGGGAAAGTAGGAGAGAACGTATGATAGAACATAGGCAGAGGTAGACAATTTGAGAGAAAGGTAAAGGGTGATGTATAAAATTGAAGTAAATTTTTTATTACTATTACTAATAATAAACATACACAAATGACAGACATTGTTCTAAATGAATTTACAGAATTCGGAAAGGTAAAGGATATTTGGAATGATAGTTTGCATGACAAAACGGGTCTAACGGAATTTTTAAATAATGTTGTTATGAATATGAATATGTTTGACAATAGTAATAATAATGGATATGGAATAATGTTACAGGATTTATCAGACATTTATGTTTTGGTATCTAAACAAGATTTCCCATTTAATAAACTAAAAACGACACATAACCATTCGATTGATTTGTCCAAGGCAAATAAGAACCTTGTTTTGGGATATATATGGTTATGTCCCTGGAAATTAGAGAATAAAGGTTGTGTGCCATATCATTTTATCAAATTCATAGATAGTAGACTATCAGGATTGAATATCGCAAAATATATGATAACTAATTATGAAGGAAATGGTAAAGAACGCTATTTACTTCCATATGATATAGGGTTTGGAGCGCGCAAATATTGGAAAAAATATTTTATTGAAACGCATGATATCAATAATAAAAACGAGTTGGAACAAATTATAAATGAAGGTAATTTAAAATTATCTGATATAAAATGGGATAACTTATTCGCGATATTTTAAACATGAGGAAATGGTGTAAAATGTAGAGCTATTTAATTATATTTTTTACGATTTGTTGAATAAGGGGTGGAGGTACAGCGTTTCCAATTTGAACCACTTGATTTTTCCAATTACCCTTTACAATATAGTCTGCTGGAAATCCTTGTATTTGTTTCAGTTCATCTGGTAATATACAACGCAAATAACACCCTGACCCATTTTTTAATGGTACAAAGAAACGCGGCTGATGGTCATAACTACAAATAATAGTTTTTGCCGGATTACGTATATCAATGATCTCTGCGTGAATAGGACTATCGCGTTTACCAAATGAAAACAAATTCGTGTGTGTTTTGTCATTGTATGTACGAAGTGTCTCGTCGGCATTGTGTAGTCGTGACAAATACGGATGCGCATCATTATTGGCAGGATATTCATTTGTATCGTCCATATTTGTGAGAATACATTCAGGTGGAATACCTTGAAGTAATGTTTCCTCAACCTTAATGGTATTTTGCATATCGTACCGAATAATATTTTCAAGATTGGGAACACCTGGTAGTTCATCTGGAAACGCGGGTTTCCAACCATATGGGTTATCTGGTTTTACACCTACAATAAGAAGTCGTTCGCGTTTCTGCGGAACACCATGTTTATGCGCTTTCATCACCTTGTGAATAACTTCATATCCGAGTTTTTGAAATTCACTTACAATTACGTCAACATATGGTTCCCCGGTTGATGTTTTTCGGGAAAGAAGTCCCTTTACATTTTCACCGATAATCATGGATGGTTCCGTAATGCGAGCAACACGTAGAAATTCGCGGAAAAGTGTATTACGCGGGTCGTTATCCATTTTTTTACCGGCTTGACTAAATCCCTGACAGGGAAACCCAGCAAACAATATATCCGCCTTCCCTTTATAATTAGCAAATGTTTCGTCAGTTATCTTTGTAATGTCATTGACATTATTTTCATGAATTCTTTCACAATTGGGAAAATTTTCTTCATGTGATTCACAAAACGTGTTGTTTAATTCATTGAACGCAACCAATTCACAACCAGCATTTTGCAATCCAAGTGAATCACCTCCCAGTCCAGAAAATAAACTAATCACCTTGGGTGCGTATTTCTTTTTGCTAGACATCTTGATTGGTTCCTGAGACTTGATTATCAACTTCTTCTTGGTCATTCTTTTGATATTGTATATTAACTATATATACGTTTATTTCAATTTTATAGAATATAAAAAAACATCGAATAATGTAAATGTAGTTTTATTTGACCACTCTACTACATTCATTGTAGCAACTACTTTTTATAACATTACCTGACATCAAAACGAATGTTTGTGAAACCACATCCCTTACCCCATCTTAAAATTCCTGTAAAACCTTCATTTTCGTCATCGAATAAATCAATAAAGATGTCCTTTTCACGTCTAATATTAATACTCGTAATATTTGGCGATGCTACCGCATCCCTCCACGCGAATTCAAATTCGTCTGTATCGATATCACCCTTCGTTTGTAGAAAGCAATCTTTCTGTGACAAAACATCATTCAATTTATCCTTGATTTGTTGAATGAATATTTTGGTTTCGTCGTCTGTAAGGGTGAAGTTCGGCAAGGTACTTCTTAAATCTGGGGTGTTATTCATGCCAGTGAATGAAGATTTTCCACCCCATAATTCACGGCAACGCGACTTAATCTTTTGAACAAACGGAGTTTTGGGATCTCCGCAACGAAATGCATCTTTAACCCATTCATCATATACAGGAATTTCGGGAACGTCTGAACATTGTAAGATATCATTCCAATTTGTCGGGACGATAACTTCATCGTACCAAAGTTTTGCCATCACCCATCCCACCAAAAATTGACTGCCTACACCATTCAAAACTTGTACGCTATCTTTCCACGGGACATCATAAACATTCATGTTTTTTTCACTATGTTTCTCTTCAACGCGATGAAACGAACCATCCGTATGGTGGATGACTAAATCGTAATGATCTTTATTTGTTCCAGCTTCCTCGATGGTAGTAATTTGTTTGTTAAATTTGGCTTCATAATCATTGCGTAACTTCTCTCCTAGCGGATTCGCTGGATCGAGCATTTTTACAAGTTTTTTAATACGAATTGTTTCGTTGGCACGAGCAATGTGGCGCCCATCTATGTAAAATTTCGGAATTGTAACGAGTTGCTTCAAACATTTCTTAAAAAGATTCATCTGATCCTTTGCCTGTTTCACCTCCTCTTTCGCCTGTTTCTCTTCCTCCTTCACCTGGAGTTTGATCTGCTTCTCTTCCTCCTTCACCTGGAGTTTGACCTGTTTCACCTCCTCCTTCACTCGGAGTTTGGCTTGTGTCAATGCCTCATTCACCTGGAGTTTGACCTGTTTCTCTATCTCCTTCATCAGGAGTTTGGCTTGCGTTAATGCCTCCTTCGCCTGAATTTTGACCATCTTCGATGTGATTTTATCACTCATAATTGCTTTAAATAACGTATTTGTTGGTTGTTGTTTGTTGTATACATTCTATTCATTTGAACAAAAAATGTATCAATTTATTTTAGTAAAACGACTCGCCGCCAAAAACGTTTTCGTGTGGGTTTTTTCATGAAATAAAATATAAAATATAAAATTGATATAAACGTTTTTAAAATCACCCTTGTTCATAGTTAGATTATGTGTTGTTCCAATTCGGACCAGCGGTTTGCCAATATGGCACTGCGCGAAGCCCGTAAATCACATGTTCAATTTAAGCATGGGTGTGTTGCGGTTATTGGTGGAAAAGTAGTAGCACGCGGGTGTAATAATTACCAGACATATTCTAAAGATGGATTAATTGGTACATCGTGTAGTTGTCATGCCGAAATAAATGTTCTACGTAAATGTTTGCGAAGAAATATTACCGGAAAAATGAATCTATATATTGTGCGCCTATCAAATACCAGCGACGACATGTTAAGTTCCTCTCCGTGCAAAGAATGTTTTGTAAAAATGGGAAACTTTAATATCAAATCGATTATTTATAGCGAAAGTAATAATATATTAGTAAAAACGAACATGAGGGATTTTGTCGCTTATCATGAGACAAGTGGTATGCGGGCAATTATAGAAAACCGCGTACAACAACTTTCTAGTTTGTGACATATAGAGTACTACTATAGAGTCTGGGAAAATTTCTTATCTATTATTATTCTTTTTTTTACGTTATAATAAATATAAAAACATAAAAAAATGTATTTTCGGTATAGGCTAGCTATAGTAATCAAGTAGAAAGGATATTCTTATTAACGAATAGTTGACAAGCACTCAATACCAGTGTCTACACCATCCTGAATACCACAACCAGGATAAGGGAAAGTGTTGGGCCAGACGCTTACTTCAGTAGTAAATTGCAGTCGTTGAATAAGATCTCTGGGAATAAAACCAGGAAGAATGTCTATCTTAGGAATGAGAGTATCAATCTTGTTCTTAGCATACACAATATCAATGAAGAATGCTACCCAACGACCATCATCAGGGGCATCTACTTGTGCAGTGTATGTACGCATACCATCAATATTCTTGCCTTCAATCAGTTTCTTCGGAGTCCAAAAAGACTTCAGGTTAACACACATACCTTGAGCCTCAATACCACATTCACATGGACTATCTGTATTTGCTATACGGAAATCGCGTCTCTTCTTGCCATCAGGATTATTTCCACAAGAATATGCGTACCAAACTCGAGCTTCCTTCACATCACCATATTCGTTCAGGGTAGCTGTTATAGCACCCGTTTCGTCAGAAATATCCCAAGTAAACTCGGGAATGATGTTATCTTTCAAAAGATTATCGATCCAAGCACTAATAGCAGGAACAATTTCTAAGATACCCGTAGCCTCACTATGTTCAGCGTTAGGGGTCATAATAAAATGTTTTGGTCCAGGCATATCATCCCACCAGTAACGTGTATCGTCAGGTTGTTGGAACTCATCGGCAACGGCGTTAACAATAAGTTTTGGCATTGTAAGACGATTTCTGTAAAAATATGGATCAACCATTTCCTGTATAGTAAGCATATTGGGTTCATCGAGACGAGACATAATGTTCATGTCTAGATAATCCGAAAGCGCCCAAGTCCATCCATCATAAGATTGGTATTGGTGGTGCATAACCTGAACAAAATTAATAGCGTCTAGAACAATAGGAATAATCGCTACCACTCTATCAGGATCAACCACACCAACGTCCCATGTCGTCCATCCACGTTTGGACGCACCGGCAACAACATAGTAATCCAAAGAAGTTTCAAGTTCGGGTAACTTTTTGGAAACAAACTCAGTCATAGCATCCATCGCACGAAGAGAACCCTTGACCATGGGAAAACGAAGCAACCACTCGGTATCTTGGGGATTATTCAAAAAGTGATCCCATGTAAATGCAATAATAGCGTCTTCACCACGACTCTTCTGAATCGGGTCAGAGGCAAATGTTGTGTGCTCGTTGGGAATCTGGAAAAGACACCCAGTAATGATACCCGTAGAAACAGCCAGTGCGGCAGCAGTTCGGATATCCTCATCCTTCGCAGTAGGAAGATTAGAACCATCTGGATTAGGTTGTCCCCAACCGGTAATATACATACTAGCATTGTTCTTATATTTGACCTCATCTGGAACAATAACCACGAGGATATGATACCAAATACTACCTGAACTACTAGTGTTGGAAAAATCTTCAGGAGTAAGCCATTGCTGGGAAGTCACATTCAATGTGTAACCGGTCCATCCTTTATTGAAATGTAATATTCCCTTACCATGAATCTCATGGTCTTCAAGTTCAGTCCAACCATAGTTATTGTCCTCGGTCCAAACATATTCATCCAGAGCGGTTTTTCCATTATTAGGAGGTTGACTAGTGTGAAGAGGTTTATCGAGTGTAAGTTCACGAATACTCTGGTTAACAAACGGAATCCAAAAATCACACTCCGATTGCTTCAGAGATTGTACCGATTGAATGTTATCATAATCGACAATATTCAAAACTGATGGATTGGTATTTGTATATTGTGGCCAGTCAGGCAACATTTTGCTACCCACATGGTGTTCGTTAGGATCGCCTTTTTCAGACAGAAGAAAGTTAGTCCAATAGCTGGACATAATGTCCGACATTTTCCTATCCTTGATATTAAAAAATATGTTCTTGATATGTAGCACAAAAGGCAGTTCAGAACCATGAATTACTAAACCTTCATGTCCGTTAGCGTAATTGGTCGTATGTTGGAAGAAATACTGAAACACAGGTTGTTGGACATGTAATTGTGCTGCGGCATAGTTAGCGGGACAAGACATGGCGTTATCACCAAGTGAACGCATTCCAGCCCACCAGTATTCTGTTGCACCTTCGAGTTCAGGATAGGTTTTTCCGTCCAAATACACACTGGTCAGAACTTCTTGACCAGCAGCGTCAACATCGTATAGTGTCCAGAAGTCGTGTAAATCGTCCATAGTAGCATCCTTTTGTAGGTCGCAGAACATGGAACCTTCATCACGATTGGTTCCAAACATGATAGGCACTTTATTAACGTCGCCATTACCTGCAGCAATCCATGGGTGTACATTCGCTTCTACACCATCTATGGTCGGACCAAAGATAAAAGGATCTGAAGAACTGACTTCGCCAGAAACGGCATTGTAGGCAGTATGGATTTCATCGAGAGTCAGTGCCTGTAAGCACTCAATGTCTTGAGCAGTACATTCAACAAAAGAGATGAAAGCGTCGTAATAGTTTTGTGCATGGGGCATAGACTGCATATTCCATTCTGCGAAGGCACCCGATTCCAGCACGGCGCGTGAATACAACCCGTAGCTCTTCTTCATAGTCAAATGTATTGTCATACTACCTGCTCCCGCGGATTCCCCGAAAATCATCACCTTGTCCGTGTCTCCACCAAAGGCAGCTATGTTTTCCTTCACCCATTGGAAGGCGAGGCGTTGATCTTGAATACCCATGTTACCTGTAGAACCATCTTGGGTATCGAGGACCCGTAATTGTGAGGAACCTAAGAAACCCAATGCGCCAAGTCGGTAATTGATAGTGACGACGATACCCTTACCATCCATAAAGTTTACTAGAGGTCCGCCTGGATAAAGATTTCCACTACCAGACATGTAAGAACCACCATGAACAAAAATAGCCACAGGTAGTAGATTTCCGCTGTCGACAGCTTGTGTAGTTGCATTCGTCCCGGTGAAAATGTTCAATAGGAGACAATCTTCACTACAGCCGGTATTAGTACAACTATTTTGCGGGCACACGAAACCCAATTTTGTAGCATCAATAACATCATGAGTAGGTGGTGTATACATCAGGGGTGGAACAAAGCGCAAAACTCCTTCAGGTGATTGTCCATAACGAATGCCTCTAAATGAGTCTCCGTCGTGCTCGGTTTTACCTTGGTATTGAACACCATTATTAAGTTTTACTAACGGACCTTCAGACGCTCCAACAAGTGAAGTATACATCATACAAAAAGCAAAAGAACAAAATAGATTTATAATTAGTGTAGATGCCATACTAATTTATATATTAAAATAATATATAATTAAATACATTTTTTGATATAATGTATATACGTTTTTGATAATGTATATACAAATTTTTTTTTAAACTGGATTGAGTGCGAATTCCTATAATACCATTATCTTTTTTAATTTATTCAATCTATCTACATATCAAATGTATGTTTTAACACAAAAATAATATATAGCATTGGATGATGTAGTAAGACAAATAGCTCGCGTGGCGCAATTGGATAGCGCGCAAGACTTCTAATCTTGAGGTTATGGGTTCAAGTCCCATCGTGAGTGATTTTTATACATATACTATTTTTAATGGTAAATGTATATATACATGGGGTTAAAATTGAATTTAATAATAATAATATATATATATTTCAATAAAGTATAGAATGGTGTGGTGGTTTTTTAAAAATAAAGAGGAAGATACATACGAATTCACCAACCAAGAGTTAGAAATAATTCAAAAATTAAAAGCAATTTATGGAAACCAATATGGGTACTCTAAAGTTCGAAACATAAAACACTTTAAAATAACACTTATATGTCCAGAACATGGTGATTTCTCTTCATCATTAAAGATACTTACCCTTGGAGGAGGATGTAAACATTGTTACAGACAAAAAAATATAGACCGATTGTTACAATCATATCACAAATTATAGGTTTGCTACGACTAGTGGTATAATCCAGCTTTCTGAATTAGTCATCAAAACAAATTTTTTATTATTATTATCTATATCTTTAATCAATTTTCAGATTAAATATATGAAAGTAAAGCGTAAGTAATATCATGAATATTTGCCATTCATTCAGGTGTATGTGATATAGAATCATTTCACCATAACTAATCGTTTTCATCATGAATGTGTTCACGTCTTTGTAACCAATCTTACGATAATATTCACGAACGCCTATTCCTGAAATGACCGCTATTTTAGTATAATAATTGTTCATTGCGATTTCTTCTGCTTTCTGCATCATCAACTTACCAAACCCTTTACTTTGAATATGGTTTCCCAATTCCTCATCCTTTGTTTTCGAAACAACCTGTCCATAGACATGAAGCTCTCGAATCAATGCAGCGTTATGTAACTCGTCGAAATATTTGTTTCGTGTATTATTCACCAGACGAAGACGAAGAAACCCGTACATGATACCTGGAACCTGCTTCCTTGCCATATCGTACCACTTTCCATCCACTAATCGATGGGTATTGTCATTACCGCTTTCGATACTGATAAAGTACTCGATTCCGCCAGATGATTCATATTTGCGGACAACAAGTTCTGCTACGTCGACCATTGTATAATCTCCTTGTACTTCACGACAACGAATACATCCACAAAACATGTCATTTTTCTTCATATGTTCATGTAGTAATTGGCGAAGATTCGTTTTCTTATTGCCTCCATAAATGTATAGTTCACCACTTCGTGTGGTATTGGGGATATCGCGAACAACTCGGTTCAATCGAATCCATGGATGTACCTTTCTTTTTACATGAAGGAGAACATCAATCAAATTTTGCGGATCGGTATCAGTGTATGGAATATAACTACCTTCTTCGTGCCATTTTTTGATCTTTGTCCACGGAACCACTGCGGTAGGATACACTTTCCATTGATCAAATTGTAGGTCAGGGCTATCTAGAATATAGTCGAACATCTTCTTGTCTATCTCTGGAGTACTTCCGGGTAAATCCGGCATCCAGTGGGCGTCGACTTTGTAACAATAATCCTTAAGAATTTGTAGAGCACGCATAGCATCCTCGGCATAGCATCCTCTATTGACCTTTTTCAAAATATCTCTGTCTGTATGTTGTACACCTAGTTGTACCCGCGTGCAACCAAGATATCGAAGCCATACAATTTCTTCTTCGGTAATCGAATCTGGTCGCATTTCAAGCGTAAGACCAATAATGCGCGACTTACATGTCTCATTAATGTTTTGTTCCTCAAGTAGTGTATACTTTTCTCTCTTTTCTCTTTCATAAAATGTATTGGCTGCCCAGAAGATATCTCGAATAAAGGTTTCCTGGTATTTGCGGGGATATTCCGTCCATGTTCCACCCAAAACAATCACCTCGATCTTGTCTACACAATGGCTGTTAATGATATATTGATACGCTCTATCATTAAATTGCTTGATTGCATCAAAATCGTTCTGTAGCCCTCTCGCAACGGTGGGTTCGTCGCTCAAATAACTTCTTGGGTTAATGTCCTTTCCATCCGCATCCACTTCACGCGGGCAATAGAAACAATCATGTTTACAACTAAAGTGTTGCTTCTGGGCAACACCATTGTCATCAATAAATTCGGGATAAGGGCTTGTGATGACGGAAATAACAATAACACCAGACAATCCTCTCATTGCCTTAGCCTTAATAAAACGTTTTACAACAGGATTCGTTTCGATCATATCCTGCTTCACTAGAGCATCGTAGGCAAAACACATTTGAGCTTTGGATGGAGAAACATGATATTTACGCATGAGAATACGCATGTTTCGTTTTAGATGGTCCTGATTATCTAGTTTCATATTGGACAGCTCACGGACAAGGTCAACGATGTTTCCGTCAATGTTTTGGAAAAATGAACCATACTTATCTTGTTCTTCGCGGGCAATATCTTCAATGTCAATCATTTTGTAGTTAGACTTTTTGTATACATGTAAAGAGAAAACACAAATATTTTCAATTTTATAAAAATAGAAAATATTATTTACATTTGAATAAAATCATTTACTCCTCTCCCCTTACACCTGTTGTACACCCATTGTCCCCACTTCTTTACATTGTGGACATATACAATATGTTTTATCACCACTATATGTTTTGAAACAATCGTCGTGTACAACCACATTACATCTAATACATAGTACGCGCGGCGGACATTCATCCGTTATTTCATTACATAGGAAACATTCAGGTGGGTCGTCGTGATTAGCTACGGATATACGGCAATTTGATATTATATTTCCCATGATTTTATATTTCACGTAAATCAGAGAGAACAATTGATTTCAATTTTATAAAAAATATTTACTCCCCCTTTGCATATTTTGAAATAGGAGGAAAACGTAAACAAAAAGAAAGTCGTCGTAGAGGCACAAAAAAAGTAAAACATTAATATAATGGAATTTGAAAACAAGATTATATTAATGTTTATAACATTTGCATTGGATATATTAATAATGAATTCAATAACAAATAAATTAAAACCATTTGATTTTTATTATGCGTTTTCCATACTAATTATTCACGGAATATTTATAAATGCGTTATTTTTATGTAGTCAAAAAGTATTAGATATATTACATTATTCGGTGTTTATTTATATAGCATTTTCTCCATTTCTATCTAACAAATATTTGATAGGTGCGAATTTATTGTTATTATTTCTAATTCAGTTACTTTGGATACTAAAAGGATGTTGCATATTAAACGATCAAGAGAATCCACTACGATTTGGATTCAGTATTGAACTTTCAATATTTACATTAATTTATACAATTATTGTAGCCAATAAATTACCAAAATTAAGTATGAAAAACTATAATAAAAAAAAATTGAAAATTCGTAAAAGTAAAAAAAAATTGAAAATTCGTAAAAGTAAAAGTAAAAGTAAAAGTAAAAGTAAAAGTAAAAGTAAAAGTAAAAGTAAAAGTAAAAGTAAAAGTAAAAACGAAAATGTAGTCACGCAAAGTATATTTAGCACGTTTGCATGAATATCTGGATCATAACCAACTGCAAAAAATCCTCATCGTGAAGCACATTTAATCGTGTTTGTGCCCATTTGGGGTTGTTCGATGTAGTCGAAATTGCTCACTGGACTCGGTTGTGAACCGATGTTTGGTGGTTACCTTATCTTGATCAGCATATCGTTCAACCAAGATTCTGTTCGTTTTACTATTCACAATGCCACCCAAGTCAGTTTCATTCTCATGTGAACAACTAATAGAACCTAGCACAACACCCATATCGTGACTACTATTGCTAAGCGCGTCATCGTTGTTGTAAAAGCAAGAACCAGACTTTCTCATCGCTTCCGCAATCACACAAGATTCACTCTTACTTGCTGGTGCTGTATATTTTTGGAGATGCTCATTGTTTTCCTGTAATTCCTCTTCTAAATTAGCATTTTTTTTATTATCCATTACAATACTATATATAATAAAAAATATAAATACAATTGGATAGATATTTTTACGCCATCATGTTTGGTGCATTTTCAACAAGATCCTTTATAACATGGACATCGTTTATAATCTTATACAATGCCTCTGTAATTTCGTATTGAGACATAGTAGGGCAATTTGTTGATCTCCATAAGGGAACTGGTTCTATTGTGTCACAATACGAAATTGGAGATGATGATGAGGTTATGACATAATCAATATAAATGGTTCGAATCGAATTTTTAAACTTGATACGGATTGTATCATTTCCCGCATAAATCATATTAGAAAGAATGTCAAGTGTTGATCGACACTTGGTATCTAGACTATCAAAGTATACATAAATTCCCCGCGGAACACCATGCTTACTTAGATGATAATTAATACGATCTATTACACCATATCTATTCATAATATTGCGGACTTGTTTCTCTGAAGGGATCCTCTTTTCACGCGTCAAGTGAATATATATATAATCTGGTTCGTCCATATCACGATAATTTTGTTCATTCGTTACGTTTGCCATGCTACGGGTCTTCATTTTTAAATATAGTATATTCGTTGTCAATATAATATATTTCAATTTTTTTATCTAACCTCCACCCTCACTTTCACTTTCACTTTCACCTTCACCTTCACCTTCATCTTCCAATTCTCCATTGTCATTTATAATGATATCGTCTTTTTTACTCGTTACTATATTAAATTGCTGTTTGAACAATTTCCATAATCCATATTGACATGAAAGAGGATTGATGAATTTCGTAGAAAACATCATACAAACAACAATTAACATAATAATTCCAATATAAGGTTTGTTGTATTTTAAAATAAGTATGAATGGAATAATAAATAATATCACAAATATCATTTGTAGGAATAAGAATAACGTTTCAAGCACCGATTTTAAACGCATACCGGTCTCAAAATTTTCGTGTAAGAATTGGAAAAAAACACACCCTTCGTTACCAACTGGTTCGAAATAATATTCGTAAAATGGTTTTGCACCCATTGAATACATGATTAAATCAATTGTATGTTGTGGTAACAAATAAAATACAGGAACTTTTGAAAAACATTTGAATGAATAATAGGGTCTAAATGAAAGATCTTTTTCAGGTAAAAAAACCCACGCGTTCTTTTCTATTACATTGTTGATATTCTTAATAACATTCACATTACCAGCACTTTGGAGATATGCCCCTCCTCGAGCAGGTCGCATACCCACTTCGATAATAGAATCCTTTCTATACTGAATGTTACAAATCCCTGAAAACTCCTTCATATGTTTGCTAACCCATGCATCTATCGCTTTCGGAGGTTTGTTATCGGGAGATATATATTTCCATTCATCGGTGAAACCATTCTTGGGTGGCGAATAAACATATGTTATTTGATGACAAATTTTGCCATTTACCATGATATAATCAGTCATGGTTTCATTTCCGTCATAGTACTCAGACCACATGGCATCTTTTGTTTCTACATGTTTTTTTAATTCATCCATATTTTTAATTTTATAACATCCTTTACTTGAGGCACTTTTATGACCATAACGAGGTTTGATAAAGATAGGGAAGTGTATTTCTATTTTGTCGTCTAGTATTGTTTCTAATTCTCCGGCATTCTTGTTTTGTGTTCGAGCCACCCATAATTTATCATATATATGCGCCAGATCAGGATACTTCTTAAATGCTGTTCCGTCAAACATCGGGAGACTGGGTGTAAAATGAACTTTAAATGGGTCGATATATGGATTTCTTATTTTTAATTTTTCGCACCATTTTGTCTCATATTTCATTGTCTTTTTAATTGTCTTTTCTATGAAATCGAATACCATATAATATTGATACAAAAAATATTTGGCAAATAAATAGCGCTTTTATTATACTATTTCGCTATAATGACTTTTTAATACGGAAATACTTATTGATCTCAAAATTTCGATTGGAATATCATCCCTTTTGTTGTCTATAATGTCTTCCAATAACGGATATTGTCCCTTCAATGTCCTATATTCGTCCACGAATTTACTAATTTGCAAATGATAGATCTCTTCCTCTTTACGTTTTGTAGCGCGGTCTACCATTTCGGGACTATCGTACAAAATAGTTTGTTTCGGACCATCAACAACCTTATACCAGTCTCGCTTATTTTCACTAATAGAAATTAATTCGTCACAAATATCTGGTTTCTTTAGATAATTGAATTTATTCTTACTATTTTGTTTCGCAAACTTATTCATTTCTACTAAATAGTTCTCAAATAGGTCGTCTATTGAAGAATCTAGTGCGGTTTGATCTAGTTCATTATTGTCAATAATATCTTTCACTTGGCTCTGGTATTTATGATTAATCGTATCGCTATGATATGTACCTTTATCTTTCTTGCCGAATTTTTTCTTGAATTCGTGAATTATACTATCATCAATTGTAGGACTGATTTCTAATAGACGATCGAATTCTTCCTTATAATGGTTTAACATATCAGATGGTTTCTTTCTTTCGCTAGGATCTTTTGACATTTCTACTTTAATATTTTGATAAAATTTAGACCAACTTATTGAACTGGCGCGATGTGATTCATTCAGTTCGTTTATTTTAAAATACTGGGCTATTGTTGTTAAAATACCGGCTATAATGTTGATGGCACCTATCGACATTTGCGCCATAACCTTATATTTTTCGGGAAATTTATCTTGTGCGAAATTCGCGGTTCCAGTAATAGTCGACATAATAATCACAGGAATTGTATAATATGCTGCACGCCTGCTGTATACATTAAACGATCTACTATGTAGCCATCTATAACACATGGCTTTATCAGCCCATTCTAAAAAGATATCTTCGTGGTGTTCTGTCCAACCATTAATCACCATATTCGTAATTGCTTGATCATTCGTAGAATCTGAAGCCCGTGACTCCATTCTTATATTATGAACAAAGTTTTTAATTATATTTTATTACTATTTTAATATATGTTTAATGTATGGATCTGTGTAATAAAAAGTTTAGTGATCTAATAACAAGATGTGATGTTATCGAGGGTACAATTGAAAAACTTAAAAAGAAAATAAAGGAACTTCAAAGTAAATTTCAATCATTATCGAATCAAGAAGTAAATCCACTTTTTGTGTATAGTCTTGACTCAGTTTTTTTTCAATTCTATGTATGTAATATCCAAATGGAAAATTTCGATAAAATATTTGATTTAGTTCAGAATCATATTTATTGTGACCTATTCAAGTTACATCGCCTTTTATGCGAATATGTAGAAACAAATATACCTGACAAAAAAATTATTGCTTTACTAAATATTGGGTCTTATCCTATTTATAAGGATCTCGAGAAGTACAGGGTATATGATCGCGACATTGTTGTTTCGATTTACGAAAATATTTCTGGTATTATTGTTGCTATCCAAGATTATTGTAAGATAGGAACCAAACACTTTGCAAAACATAAACAAAGTATCGAGAAGGGGTTTCATTATGATAAATTATTACAGACGTTCCAGTTTAATACTAAGGTGGTTGAGGAACAAGTGAGTCTATTTTTTAATTTTTTGAAACATAGCTGTAATTATCATGACGAATATTTGAATAAGGTATATCAAAAGATAGAAAGTTTGTATTATGAAATACCACCTTTATTCACCATGGGTAGCGATAAAACCAAGAATGTCGAAAAGAAGAAAATAGCCATGAAACGAAAGGATTCGGTAGAGTTTAAAGAGATTAAATCCGAAACGACTCGCCCGCAAAAAACTCCTTATACACCATTGTCGTTCGATAACAACATTGGTATAGGAGAAATAAATAACACAATTAATGTTGACGATGAAGAAGATTGGGAAGAGGAAGAAGAAGATTGGGAAGAGGATCAAGAAGAAGAGGAAGAAGAGGATGAAGAAGAGGAAGAAGAAGAAGAACAGGAACAAGAGGATGAAGTAGAAGAACAGGAACAAGAGGATCAAGTGGAAGAACAGGATCAAGTAGAAGAACAGGATCAAGTGGAAGAAGAAGAGGATCAAGTGGAGTTAGTGAAGGAACGAATGGAAGAAGTGGAACAGGAAGAAGAGGAACAAGTGGAAGAAGTGGAAGAAGTGGAAGAAGTGGAATCAGTGAGTTATACAAATAATACTGATAATACATCATTATTTAATGAAGATGAAGAAAATTTGGATATAATGTTAGTACAAGATGATTTCATGGTAGTTTCAACGAATGACGAAATCATACAAGATAATACCCAAAGAGGCAATGATTGTGACAGCGTAGTTAGCAATACATCATCAATAACGAATGCTAGTAGCATTGGTAGCGAAAAGAAAAAACGTGGACGTCCACGAAAAAACAAGTAGTCAACAATAAAACAAATGGTTTTTTATTATAATAAAAATTATATAAATATTTTTTATTATATATAGTATCGTAATGGATAAAGATGAAAAAACGAAAGTGACCAATACTGACCTGCTCGCCAATAGAAATAAATATTCAATTGATATTCTAGAGCAAAATATTGTGGAAAATCATCTTGATGCAAAAATACTTTTGGCAACACAAACGCTTACACCCGAATTTTGTGTCAAATACATATTAGATTTAGATATTGAAGGTGGTGGAGAAGAGTCGTATATTTTTGACGTGTGTTACATATTAGAGTTCCAAAAACATATTACAGAAACAGAATTGATAAATTTGATAAATTGGGATGCCTAACTTATAATAAATTTTTAATTCCAATGACCCACCATTATCGAATACCCCCTATCTCGTCTTTTAACTTAGAATCGACTTCATTGATGTCTTGTAAATAAGGGTTCAGTGTTTTATTTTTATTATAATCTTTACATGAAGACATTTAATTATATATATTTTTTGTTTATTGTTTTTTTCTAAATTTTAGATAATTATTATAAATTTTATTAAATAATAATTATCGGATTATGATATTGAGTTTAATATGATTATTATTATGCTTAGGCTGATCCCTTCATCAAACCAAGATTAACTAATACTTGTCGTATTTCATTAATACTCACAGAAAGAGTAGCAATATTATTCATAATTGATGTCGATTGATCACTACCACTAGTATCACCAACTGATGTTAATTGTTTATTACTAATAGCATTACCAACACTATTTGTTGCAATATCAAGCGCAGTTTGATTAGCATTAGCTCTTTTCACAACAGGATTAGCACCAAAGAAACCTAATTTAGAAGCTGCTCCCCCTAATGTAATAAGATTCACAGGTGTATTATGAGAACCTATCTCCATTGTTTGAACCGCATCACCTGTACATATATTAGTGGTTCTAATAGTATTGTTAGTTCCGATATTAATAGGACCTGTTCCTGATTGTATTGTTGTTGAGGAGCTGGTATTAGTCGAACCAAAAGTACATGTTTTAATACCACCACCTGTACCAACATTTAAGGTTGTAGCAGCACCATCATCTGAAATATTTACAGCACCAGATGCTGATCGTAACGAAAATCCTACACAATCAATTGTTGTTGTAGTATTAGCATTAATATCCACTCCTCCCGCAGAAGCAGTAAGGGTAATAGCATTGCTACCAGTTCCTTTTGTATTGGTTAACACAATAGTTTCAGAAGTACCTATATCAGTGGTTAAAGTAATAGCTCCAGCATTACTATCTTTAGAAACTAAAGCAACTTGACCACCAGCAATATTTACATCTTTTCCCTGAGCAGCATCGATATCCACTCCTCCAGCAGATGCTTGTAATGAAATAGCAGCCTCACCTGTACCAGCTGAGGTTAATCTTAATTCTTGTGTACCACCACCAGCTACAGCAATATCTAAATCTTTTGCTGCTCCAGTTATTGTTAAGTTAGAATCATCTGTTCCATCAATTGATAATGATGTACCATCAATAGTGGTAGCAGCAGCATTGATATCTAAAATACCTGTTGTTGTAATATCTACATCAGCAGCATTACCTACAATGTTTACACCACCAGCACCATCAAGTGTTAAAATGCCAGCTGATGTTGTGAAGTTAGAAGCAGCTCCAGCGTCTAGGCTTAATGCCCCAGCAGCATCGATATTTAATACATCACCAGCAAGAGCTGTTGTGGCATTATCAGCAGAACCTAAAGTTAAATTACCAGTTCCATGAGGATCAATACTAATAGCACCATTAGTACCTGTTGTCATTGTTATATCACCAGTACCAGATGTAATAGCTACTGCGGTAGCACCTGTTGCGTTACCCATAGTGATTGTTCTTGCCGCAGCACCTGTTCCTATATTCATAGCTTGTGCGTCGGCATCATTACCAATATTGATTGCTCCAGAAGAAGAATTAAAAGACATAGCGCCTGTACAATCTAAATCTACACTCGTTGCCGCAGCTAAAGAAGTCGCGCCAATACCATTTAATGCTAATGTAGCTGTTCCGTCTGTTAATGTTAAAGCATTTACTGAAGTTAATGTTAATGCTAAAGCATCCATCGTAACAGCAGTATTATCAGCAGAACCTAAAGTTAAATTACCTGTTCCATGAGGATCAATACTAATATCATTATCAGAAGCTGTTGTCATTGTTACACCAGCAGCACCAGTTAATGTTAAAGCGCCAGAACTAGTTGTGAAGTTAGAAGCAGCTCCAGCGTCTAGGCTTAATGCCCCAGCAGCATCGATATTTAATACATCACCAGCAAGAGCTGTTGTGGCATTATCAGCAGAACCTAAAGTTAAATTACCTGTTCCATGAGGATCAATACTAATATCACCATCGACAAGAGTTGTCATTGTTACACCACCATCATTAGACGTAATAGTAATAGCATCACCAGCAAGAGCAGTTGTGGCATTAGTAGAAGAACCTAAAGTTAAATTACCTGTTCCATGAGGATCAATACTAATATTATTATCAGAAGCTGTTGTCATTGTTACACCAGCAGCACCAGTTAATGTTAAAGCGCCAGCTGATGTTCTGAAATGAGAAGCAGCTCCAGCGTCTAGGCTTAATGCCCCATCAGCATCAATAGTTAATGCATTACCAGCAAGAGCAGTTGTGGTATTATCAGCAGAACCTAAAGTTAAATTACCTGTTCCATGAGGATCAATACTAATAGCACCATTGGCAAGAGTTGTCATTGTTACACCACCATCATTAGACGTAATAGTAATAGCATCACCAGCAAGAGCAGTTGTGGCATTATCACCAGAACCTAAAGTTAAATTACCAGTTCCATGAGGATCAATACTAATAGCACCATTAGTACCTGTTGTCATTGTTACACCACCAGATCCAGATGTAATATCTACTGCGGTAGCACCTGTTGCGTTACCCATAGTAATAGTTCTTGCCGCAGCACCTGTTCCTATATTCATAGCTTGTGCGTCGGCATCATTACCAATATTGATTGCTCCAGCAGAAGAATTGAGTTCTAATGCCCCAGCAGCATCGATATTTAATGCATTACCAGCAAGAGCTGTTGTGGCATTAGTAGAAGAACCTAATGTTAAAGTACCTGTTCCATGAGGATCAATACTAATATTATTATCAGAAGCTGTTGTCATTGTTACACCAGCAGCACCAGTTAATGTTAAAGCGCCAGAACTAGTTGTGAAGTTAGAAGCAGCTCCAGCGTCTAGGCTTAATGCCCCATTAGCATTAATATCCACTCCTCCCGCAGAAGCAGTAAGGGCAATAGCATTGCTAGCAGTTCCTTTTGTATTGGTTACCACAATAGTTTCAGAAGTACCTATATCAGTGGTTAAATTAATAGCTGAAGCAGCATTATCTTTAGAAACTAAAGCAACTTGACCACCAGCAATATTTACATCTTTTCCCTGAGCAGCATCGATATCCACTCCTCCAGCAGATGCTTGTAATGAAATAGCAGCCTCACCTGTACCAGCTGAGGTTAATCTTAATTCTTGTGTACCACCACCAGCTACAGCAATATCTAAATCTTTTGCTGCTCCAGTTATTGTTAAGTTAGAATCATCTGTTCCATCAATTGATAATGATGTACCATCAATAGTGGTAGCAGCAGCATTGATATCTAAAATACCTGTTGTTGTAATATCTACATCAGCAGCATTACCTACAATGTTTACACCACCAGCACCATCAAGTGTTAGAGTACCTGCTCCTGTAGATAATGTAGAAGCAGCTGCACCAGTTAATGTTAAAGCGCCAGCACTAGTTGTGAAGCTCGATGCCGTAGCAGCAGTAACTGCTACACCAGCTGTGGAATCAATAGTGGTAGCAGCAGCATTGATATCTAATGCACCTGATGTTGTAATATCTACTTCAGCAGCATTACCTACAATGTTTACACCACCAGCACCATCAAGTGTTAAAATGCCAGCTGATGTTGAGAAGTTAGAAGCAGCTCCAGCGTCTAGGCTTAATGCCCCAACAGCATCTAATGTTAAAGCACCATCTGAATCAATAGCATCAATAGACATAACTCCATTAATGGAGACGTCGTAAAGGTCTGTTTGACCATTCACTGAAAGATCATTGTACATTTGAACAAATCCATTCACTGAAAGATCACTGTGTAATTGCGTATGTCCTATAATGGACACGTCTTGCATTGTTGTGTGTGCGCGCATTGATACATCACCAATAACAATAAGTTTACCAATTTTTCCTAAACCGGTAATATCAAGTTCTGCCGTTGGGTCGGCGGCGTTAAGAGAATAAAATTCATTTAATTCCGTTTTATTTGTCACGGCCACCTCCGCAATATCATTGAGTAATTCGAATTGTTGATTCGCATTTGTTACGATAACTCTATTCAACACTTCGATTGCAACAATAATCTCCTTTCTTAAATCATCAACATCATCCTTGACATTTATCATTTTTATATACAAATATTTTATTTATTTATATATGTATATTATGGAATTTACACTACGAATTGCATTAATTACAATTCTGGGTATTTTACAATCTATTATGGCATTTTTTACAATCCGTATCATTATAGCTAAAGTATCCGGAAACAATGAAAACTTTCTTTATTTCAAAGAGAAGAAGGACAATATTTATAATATTGCACAAGTATTTACTTTTGCTACACTTCTTATTTTATTTATGCCAAACCAAGAGAAATTAGAATTTTCACCCAAAGAGATAAAGGTTATATTTACAGCAAGTATTCTAGGATTAGTCAATTCTGTCACAGGTTAAATACTAATGTTGAAAATATTGGATACCTGTTTTTTTAATTTTCGTGTATTTCTTGATTTAGGACGTTTTCTACGTGTTTTATTTTTATTTTTGTATTTTGCTCTAGCATTATCTTCTGGTTTGTATTTAAGGAACCAGCTTTCGTATTCGTATGTTCCTTGTTTATTTTTCAATTCTTTAAATTTTTTTGTCTTTGCTTGTCTAATTTCATCCAAAGACAATGGTTTTCCATAACATTCAATACTGAAACGTTTTAATACACCTTTTTGTGCGAGACGATTTCGTTGCTGAACATCAAACAAATATTTGGACATACATAATATTCTTTCAATGTCATAATAGGGTTTATTCGCATATGAAAATGCCAAATAAAATGAAAGCATTGTGTCTATTGTTGCTACTTTTATTGGTTTATTTTTAACATATATCTGATTATAACTATGACAATGCATTGGTTTATATATCATAGCCACGGAATCCTTGTCTACTATGATCTCGTAGTGATCAGGTACTAATGATATAGAATGATCACCAATTTCATCGTGTTTTACGACTTTTACGTTCTTAATCCCTTCATTGTCTAGTCTCGATTTTATTTGCTGGGCAGCATCTTCGGGATTTTCGGACAGCACATCAAAATCGGGATGTTTAATGAATGCCTTCTTAATTTTATTATCCATATATCGCGAATACAAATAACTAGCATAGCCACCAAAAAATATATATTCATGGTCAATTATTGTATCTTTGACTATATCGTGGATATGAGAGTGATTTTCCTTACCTTCAAATACACGTTGGAAATTTGAAACATTACATTTTTTTGTATCAAGTGGGAAATTTTTATTCAATAAACTTAATCGCTTTAACACTTTTTCCCAACGACCCACATCGCCTTTAGGTCTAGATAGTTCCAAATACATTAACATACGTAAAAAATCAGGCGGAGAATATAAGATTTGTTTAATGGCTATGGCATCTCTTTTTAAATTCATGAAAATAGGTTTGCTAATTTGAGTAACATCTGCAACGGGAATAAAATCGACAAATACCTTGTATGTACCGAAATGTACACCTGCTTTCGCTTCTACCTCTGTGAAACCTTTTTTGTAATAAATGTCAGCCAGTTCCTTTGCGTCTTCTAACGCATTTGAAGAGAAAAAATCATAGTCAGGTATCTCTTGATCGTAATTATAAAACTGGTCTTTTTTTGGCAAAATATTGTTTATCGCTGTTCCGCCATAACAGATTAGTTTTTTATTTTTGAGGAACTTTTCAACAATAGAAATAATCTCACCAATATTTGGTCCCCGCACCTTTTCTATAGCAAGGCGTTTTTCAGCCACATCTACGGCATTTCTTAATATTTCTAATTCACATTCTGCAAATGACATATTTTTGTCACATGTATCTTTCATAATAATATACATATAGATATTAAAATCATAATGCGCATTTAGATATCGAAATCGTAATAATCTTCTTTCACCTTCTCGGTTTTATATGTTAACTTTGGATCTTGCGTGGTTGGTTCAGGAATGGTTACAGGCACAAAACGTAATTTCTCTGGTTTGAGAACCAATGCCTTACCTTTATCGTTGAAAAATTTGGTAACGTAATTCATATTCGAATCGACATTTTGATAACACATGCATACGAATTGACATCCGTAATTCAAGTGAATACCCGCCTTAACATTGTTCGTCGACGATGATAAATCTGGCATAGTCAAAGACATGTTTTTTTTATTGTATTCGATTAATTCGTTATGGTCTTGCGTGTATTCAACGTTATAATTTCGTAATCCACGCATAAACATTGAATTGGTAGCAATATTTATATATTCGTGTAATTTGGTTTCAGTATACATTGTATTACTTCTATCAATCATAAATACAAATTTGCCCATCAAATCTTTAATAGGTGCTTTTCCGAGATTCTTGCCTTGATACTCGTTACTATATGACGGACTTAACATGCGCGTAGAATCTAAATAAGTTGTTATATTCTTTACCATATTTTCATACATTGTTATATTTTTGCTTTTGATGCGCATGTGGATAAACAATGGATCATTTTGTGTAGGCGATGAAGAACTAAATCCTGTATTATTCAACGTTTTTAGTACATCTACAAATGTTATATAGTTATATGTTTGCTTAACATGATAATCATCAATGGAAGACGTTGAAACAATTGGTTCGTCATCCATGGAATATATTTCAAAGTCGAAACAACGCACCCCTTGTTTAATCACATTATGTAATGCACAAATGTCTACAAAGTTATTTTTAAAATTTCCAATTGAACAGCTGTTGTATGCTGATTTTACATAAAAATCACGCAAATTATATTTCATCCCAATGTCACTATTTTGCAATGAACTGATAGGAGGCATATTAGAGTAACTATCTTCTAAATTATTACATTTTGATTTACGTGTTGTAGATAACATGTAGAGATAACATATGATTAATATAATAACTATAAGCATGATTACAAATACTGACGTCATAATTAGCGACGTGTTGTTTAACATTTTAGAAGTAATATTTTTCATCTTGTCCATTACTATAAAATCATATAATTATTCATTGAAAAGTTTTATAATATTATTTGAAAACATAGCCAGTTCGATTTCTTCCTCGTGAATTTCGTGAAAAATAGTGATGTATTTACAAATATATTTAATCAGTTTATATTTGGTCTCTTCGTTCGCGATATGATCGTGTATTTTTACATAGTCAAAAATAGAATCAAGAATATCCATAACACTAAACCCATCATTGTGAATATCAAAAAGTAATCGAATCGCTTCAATAAGATTATTTTCCTTAAGAAATGAAAAGTAACATCCGAGACGATCAAAATTGACGTGACTACACATTTGGTATATTGTATCATTATTCACCTCAGTATTTAATAATCTAAAGCCTTCTAAATATTGTAACATAATTTGAATGTTATTATCACATATCGAAAGGAAAAGTTTCATAGTATCATCTTTAAAATGAATACTTTCATTCGTGGTGATTGTTTTACACAAATTTTCAATGTTTTCAGATGTAAACACCGGGAGTTTTATGATTGTGAATCTTGATTGGATACTTTCTACTATTTTGAATACGTCACTTGTAGTTATTAAAAAATGAACGTTGTTCTCATATGTGTCCACAATACTTCTAAATACCTGTTGGCTTTGTTCATTTACTAAATCAAAATCATCCATGATAACAAACTTTTTCTTGCCTTTTATCGTACAATATGTTTGACAGAAAATTTTCACATCGTTTCGATAATATTGAATACCTTGCTCCTTTAGTGGATTAACGTATAATATATTTTCATTAATAATTCGTTGTTCAGAACAATCTCCAAAATATTGATGCTTGATTACATTAAGTAGTGTTGTTTTGCCTGTTCCGTGTGTTCCAGAAATCAGAAGTTTGATTTTATTAACATCAATATACATTTGAAAAATATTCGTAATATTCCCATGAAAATGAAAATCTTCCCATTTTTTAGGTGCATATTTACGAATCAGTGTTTCGTTCATTTAATGTTTTATGTTAAATATTATTTAAGTTTTTCTTCCTAATGTAAATAATGAACGATAATAAGGATCATTATGAAATTCTAGGTGTTGAAAAAACATCAGCTCCAGATGAAATTAAAAAGGCTTATAGAAAATTATCGTTACTATATCACCCGGATAAAAATCCGAATTCAGTTGATAAATTTAAGGAAATTAACGAATCATACCAAATTTTAGGAGATGCTACAAAGAAAAAACAATATGATAGCATGCAAAATAATCCGTTTTTTGGTGGAAATGGATCGAGTATGTCTTTTGATAATATGAATGAAATGTTAAATGAAGACCATATTAATGATCTATTTAAACAAATGTTTGGTTCCCATGCGAATAACACACGACAACCGGTACATGGTGGTGGAATGGATATTCCTCCGTTTATGAGTTCTTTTTTTGGTGTTCCACCTAATATGCAAAATATGTCCAATAAACGAGGTCCAAATATACGAATATTTAAAGGCGGTATGCCAGCACCCGATTTTTTTAATACTGATCAAAAGGATGATGATATAGAAATAGAAACAATCGATAAAACAATACAAATTAGCTTTAAACAATCGTATGAAGGCTGTAACTTACCCATCAAAATCGAACGTACTATATATCATAATACAACACGATTGAAAGAGAATGAAACAATATATGTAGAGATCCCTCCAGGAATAGACGATAATGAAATCATCGAAATTCCAGACAAGGGTAATAATTATCAATATAACGTCAAATCAAGTGTAAAAATCAAGGTAACTATTGAGCAAAATGATATATTTAAACGCTCTGGATTGGATATAATTTATAACAAACAAATAACATTGAAGGAGTCATTGTGTGGCTTTACATTTGCATTGCCATTTATTAACGGAAAGACCTACAATATAGCTAATAATAAAGGCAATATAATCCAACCTAACTTTATTAAGGAAATATCTAATATGGGGTTTAATAGAAAAGGTACAAAGGGGAAACTATGTATTGTTTTCGATATTTGTTTTCCGGATAAATTAACAGGTGATCAATATGATGCGTTAGAAAAAATATTGTCGTAGTTTTTTTTGTAGTTGTATATTATGTATGGTGTATTATTTGGTGTATCTATTATGAAATCATTAAGACCATTTTTCAAAAAGAATGTTCTGAAAAGTATTGACGAGGAGGATTTTTTATTTCTAAATACATTTTTTATATGTCTATTCGTTGTATGTTATTTCTTTTATAATTTTACCAGAAAGAAGAAGAAAATAGATTTTAGTAAGTATAAAAATTTGAATACAACCGAAATTGTAAGTATGATGGGTGTTTCGCTCTTTACTGTTATTTCAACCATTCTAGTATTACAACTAGATAAAGGTGAACAGACACCATTTATCACGTCGATGCTTACAAAGGGTTTTTCTACTATTTTTGTCATCGCTATAGGTATGATAGTATACAAGGAAAATTATAGTAAATTGCAAATAATGGGTATTGGACTCATATTACTAGGCATATATTTTATATCAAATAAATAAAGTTGGAACAGATATTGACAAATAAATACTAAAATTGATTATAATGTATTATACCCATTATACATTATATATTATACATTATAATCATGAATAACTTCCTTGATCAGTGGAAACCCTATATGGAATCATCAGATTTTCAAAAATTACATGCCTATTTGGAACGCGCCAAGAACAATCTTCCGAACGATACAATCTTATTGATAATTGGACCTGCTAGAAGTGGAAAAACGACTCTTTTGAATCAGATTGTTGAGTTTATCGGTGAATCTAATATTATGAATATGCGCGATTTCAAGTTATCATCTCAATTACCGAAGCTGTTTTTAATTGGCGAACAATGTAAAGGGAAAAACAAACGTCTCAATCAAATGGTTAAAAACCTAATTTCATTCAAGCAATCTATTATTTATGCAGGGATTTACTGGAAGGGTGTATTTAATGATGATGTTAACAATAATGTGTGTATCATTAATATGAAACATGTATTTTAGAATATGTGAATTATTTGTTGTATTTTTTTATGCAATAAATAATTCTAAAATGTTTAAGAAATACGTTTTGTACTAATATCGGCAGATACAAGGTAAATTGAGTTTTCTGTCATGACAATGTATTCTGTTTCAATCTTATAAATTTTACTAACGGGACTTGTATATTCGTCCTCACTCTTTACAAGAAGTTTTTCTTGATTTTCGCGAACACCGATGATTACTTTTTTGTCAAGGGAGCTTGTCCAATAATCCAACATAATTGGTTTATCATCTACAATGCTTAGTTTACATGCATGTTGAAGAGTTGTGTTGGTTGGTGTTCTGTAATTGTCCGAAGTTGTGGCTGGTTCACTACTCATAATACAAAAATACTTTTAAAATCTTTAAATACTTTTAATCATAAAAACTTTTATATTAAGTAACAATAATGGGTGAACATGATAATGAAATCATGCCTGAAAATATCGTTTATAATTTATCAAATAAAAACAATTATAAAAGTACACTTGATGATCAAGTTATTATGATTCAATTAAGTTATGTTAAGGTTGTACATTACTATATACTGCATTATTTTGAAAACATGGCAAATTTTAACATTTTTGTTCAGGGATTTAAGGCTATAACACATATATTTCTCTTTCTTTTGATGTATACAAAGAATTTAGAAATGACAATATATCATTGTCAGAATGCGATTTTTTACTATATCGAATACATTAGCCAAATAACAGATAAGGATGATAATATGTTTTTCAATTTGACATTAAGGGACGCGGTTGTATATATATATACTAAAACAATATACGACATTGATGAACAACATAGACAAACATTCACTACATGTATCGCAGAACAGAATATTTTATCACAAACAACTGACTTTGTACACGTGTATGGAAAAATTGCCACATTGATAACTACGGACGATAAATTTACTTCAGTATCAACCGATGCGAAAAAAGAATTACTCAGGAATCTTCGCACAGGAGTGGAAAATTTCATCATTTCACACTACAAAACAGAAAATCCTGATAAAGGTATTTCTAGAAAATTAGAACTTATACTTGTGGATTGTGAAAATAACCGATCAAATGCTTATCAAACATTTGATTCTTGTTTAACAGGTGTAAAATAGATGGTTTTCTTACGTTGTTTTTTAGGCTTTTGCTTTTTCTTATCCTCTTTGTCTTGAATAGTAACAACAGATGTGTATTCGTCGTGAAGTAATTTAGTAAGAAAGTTATAAACAACATTTAGCATAACATCATCACATTTACCAACAACCAAAACGCTTCCCGTTCTAAAAATCATGAAACTCACATGACCCTCTCCACCATGCTTGATATATTTACATTGAATACCTGGATATGAACAAGGGTCATAACTAGCCTGAATATTATACTTATATTTAAGAATATCGAAAAGTTTATCGCGGTTAATATAGTATCCGCAATGAAAGTTAGAATTAACTAATACATTCTCTTCACGTGCCGTATCAAAACTTAATATGGTTTCGCTAAAATGAGGTTGTAGAATCTTGAGGATTTCTTGTTTTGCTCGACTAAAGAATATTTCGCACTGGATACCAGGAATCTCCAATTTACCAGTATTAAATACTTTTACATGGACTTCTTTATAGATATCTTTATGTAGGATACGAATATTAATTACGAAACAATTATAGAATGCGCTTTTCTCTTTGCTTCGATAACTCATAATGTCCTTTTTAGATATACCGATACTAACCTTTCGAACGTCTTTGAATACATTCTCGCGTGAATGAACATGTGAAGAATTAAATAGTATCTTCTCACTCACACACATATACTTTTTTTTCTGTTCTTCTATAAATTCTACCTCTTCTTGAGATGTAGAGTTGAGTTTCATTTGTTTTTTAATAATACCATTTTGTGGAGTTGCATATGGTATTATTGGTAAATTCCAAAAAACCTCTTTCAGATCTACTAACGAATTCATGAATAGAATTTTCGTTTTCGTTGAGATGTACAAGGATGTTGATTTAGGGACAACGCCCATGATATCTCGATTATCACATGTATCTTCACCTGAGTTTGATTCTCCCCCTACAAGAAAGCTTTCCCAATCGTCTTCTAATTGGCTTTCTATGTTCATAGTCATGGTCTTTATATACAATTATTTAAGTAATAATGTTTATATCAATTTTAAATATATTTAAATACGTATAATATTGTATTTCGTTTGATATTGTACATATATATTTGACATATTTGGATATTTTTTTCTGTTGCTATGTTAAGATCTACAATGGATAGACAAATGACAACGAAACAAAATGCACTATATGTGAAACCTACTGAATATGAACCTATACCAATGGTTGCTGTGAAATCTTTCGAATCAAAGTTGGATAATAACTCATTTGATCCTTCCAAATTTTCACCACCCAATGATTTTATGAATAAACTTATGGAGCGTATGTCAGTTTATAAAAATTCGCCAACATTTGCTAAAAAGTAATCAGTTGTATAGATATTTTGTTTACTATGTAATAGATTTTCAACAAAAGAAATGAATTTCGAAATATTGTTTATTTTGGTAACGTTTTTTATTAAGAAATATATATAGTTTTTTATCATGTTTTTTTCGTCTTTATTGTATTGATTGCAATATTCACGAAAAATATATACAATGTCCTTGTTAGATTGTTGTATTTGAATTGTAAATTCGTCCCATAGTTCATCATTTAATACTTTACCTGTTGTAACATGTTGTTGTGATTGAAGATGATTTATCATACTTCGTATATCCGAATTATGGTAATCCATAATAGAGACAAGTTCATCATCCTTTACTTCTAACTTTTCATTCACTATTATATTTTTTAAATAGGAGCTGATCTTTTCTCTTGGAAGATGATGAAAACGAATACACAGAAATTCGTTACGCAACATACTATCGATTTTACTAATATAGTTACAAATTAGACAAAATCGGACATCTGTATTGAATTGTTGCATAAGATATTTTAGAGCCTGTTGGGCATTTTTTGTCATGTAATCGACTTCATCTAAAATAACAAATTTCGTTCCACTACAAAAAAGAGATTTAGAATCAACAAAATTATAAATTTGGTTGCGTATAATATCGATTCCTCGTTCGTCTGATGCATTTAAATGAATTTTCAACTCTTTGTATTCTTCATTGTATTTTTTTTGGTATTTATTTATGAAGTTGATTATAGTCGTTGTTTTTCCCGTTCCAGGTGGTCCATATAGTAATAAATTAGGAAATGTATTTGTTTCTATCATATTGTTCATAATATCTGTATTATGTTGATTGAGTACAATGTTTTCAAACTTAGAAGGTCTGTATTTTTCAATCCATGGTATATTGTTATCTGGCATATTTAAAGATGTGAAATCATTTTAAATAAAGATATTAGGAAAACATTAATATACCATATACACATGAATAATTGGTTGGAAAATCACGGATATCTTGAGTTGGTTATTGGTCCAATGTATAGTGGAAAAACATCTAAATTACTCGATGTATATAAGCAATGTAAATTATCAAATATTCACGTGGTCGTCATAAATCATACTATTGATCAACGTTATCATAGTAATCTGCTTAGTTCTCATGATAAAGAAATGATACCATGTTTACAGATGTCTTCATTGGCTACATTTATGTCTAATGAAATTTCTACTATACCACCAAATTCTGTCATTCTTATTAATGAGGGGCAATTTTTCGATGACCTTCGTGATAATGTTATACAATTAGTAGACAAATATAATTTGCGTGTATATATTTCAGGTCTAGATAGTGATTTCAAACGTCAGAAATTCGGGCAAATACATGATTTGATTCCGTATTGTGATGTAATTACAAAATTACATTCATTCTGTAGTGGATGTAAAAATGGTACACGTGCAATTTTTACAACGCGCATTTCTGATGAAAAATGTCAGGTGGTTGTTGGTTCAGATAACTATGCACCATTATGCCGAAAATGTTTTATTAAAACCATTTAAATTCATAATGGAGTTTACTATTAAAATGAATAGTGATAATGTGGATGTGAATGCGATTGTGGCTGTGGCTGTGGATGCGAATGTTGTTAATGTTAATGTACCAAAAAAAAGAGGACGCAAGCCAAAATCTCAGGTGGTTTCAGATGATAATACAAACCAAGTTGTAGAACCTCCTGTTGCCCCTAAAAAACGTGGTCGCAAACCAAAGGGTGGTAAAATTATTACTGAATTGAAACCAGTCATGACAGATAATATGATTCAACATAATGTAATCTTACATTTGAAATGTAATACAAATGATTTCGATGAAGTAACCCAAAATAGTGAAATGCCTGAGTCATTTCATGTGACAAGTCAAGTCAAGGCATCCGACTTGAATTATGATAATTTAAATAATATCGAAGAAATGAAACCCGAAACATCGTCTAATGATGACGATGTTCATGATGACGACATGAGCAATGTTCGTATGAAAAATATTTGGAAGAAAATCAAAGAGCTACAGAAACGATTCTATTTTAATGATATGTGTTCGAAAAAATCTGCTTGCTTTTGGTGTACGTGCGATTTTGACAACCCGTCTATTTACATCCCTAAAAATCAAATGAATGATACTTATCACGTATATGGATGTTTTTGTAGTCCTGAATGTAGTGTTTCATTCTTGATGAATGAAAATATTGATACTTCACAGAAATTTGAGCGCTATCAAATGCTTAACTATATTTATGGTAAAGCATATAATTACGAAAAAAGTATACAACCTGCTCCAAGTCCTTACTATTTACTTGATAAATTTTTCGGGAACTTGACTATTCAAGAGTATAGAAAACTACTAAGCAATGAACGCTTGCTTATTGTCATTGATAAACCATTGACTCGCATTTTTCCCGAAATTCATGAGGAAAACAATGACTTCGTTTCAAATAAAAACAGCGTTGTCCCCTCAAATAGCAGCTTCAAAATTAAAAAAAGAAATACAGCAGCAAATAGTAAAACAAGTAGTTTAACAAAAAAATTTGGATTCTAGAATTATATTATAACTTGGATCGATGATATACTAGTCCATTGCATGTATTGCAAATATTGTCGCTATTGTTATAAATACTACCACCTGGTGCTTCTAAAGGTCTCATTGTAGTACGAGTGCTTGCTATTGGGCTATTTGGTATAAGTCGTTTACGATAATGTTTCATTGGACGTGCTTTAAACGCTGGACCAGAATAGTGTTTTGAATTTTCACGATTCCCGTTCGTATTTGGGCGATCATTAGATGCCACTAAGATAGTTCCTGTTTCTTTGGGCATGGTTTCTTTGTCGCAACATTTTCGGCTAACGCGAAATTGTAGTACTGGTAATGTCATTATATATTAGAATAACATATTCTTTTACTCCATCGTATGATATTTTAGTAAGACCTAAAATATTATATTGAATTAATGTATAATGGCTAAAATATCTCGTAAAAGACATTCAAATATGAAAAATAAAACGAGACGTCATCGATCTTTGCATGGTAGACAAAATATTGTCCATATGTTCATGTCTATGTTAAATGCGGTAAAATTATATCATTGGAAAACACATAGTTATTCAACGCACGAAGCAACAGATGAACTTTATAGTAAATTAAACGAACATATCGATGAATTTGTTGAGGTTATGTTGGGTAAAATAGGTAAACGTGGAAATATTTTAAATATTCCAACAATGAAATTGAAACAAATTAATAATAATAATGATTTGAAGCGTGAGATTGGCATTTATAAAAAATTCCTGATAGATATGGATCATGACAAGTCACTTGGTTTAGAAGGGAATAGCGATTTAATGAACATACGCGATGAAATTTTAGCAAGTATGAATAAATTTTTATATTTATTGACGTTGCATTAAATGTGCAAAAAATGACATTAAATGTATGGGTCTAGGTGCTAATATGGATATAAATTATTTAACAGACCTGTATTTACATAATTAAATCGGTAATGTAACATTACTAATAACGAATTATAAATTTGTAGAAATATTATTTAAAGATTTTTAAACGCATAATTGTAATAATGGCAAATTCAAACGCAAGTTATGCGAATAACGTCTTAACCATCAAAACTGTTCAAATTGCCCCCTTTCGTACTCTAATGACTGCTCTTAAAGATATTCTTCTTGAGACAAATATCACTTTCCAAAAAGATGGTATACGTATTATTAATATGGACAAATCACATACTATTCTAGCTCATCTCCACTTGGCGGCAGAGAATTTCGAATATTACGAATGTAAGGAAGAAAAGATTATTATTGGTGTCAACATGTTTCATTTGTTCAAACTTATTAATTCGATTGACAATGACGACACACTAACTATGTACATTGAAAATAGTGATTACGCTGATGGTATTACATCGCATTTGGGTTTGAAATTTGAAAATGGTGATATTAAACAATGCAAAACACAAAAATTACGTCTCATTGAACCAGACCCAGAGGAACTATCTGTTCCAGATGTCAAATTCTCATCTGTCATTAATTTGCCTTCAAGTGATTTCCAGAAAATAATCAGAGATCTAAGTTGTATTTCAGATAAATTAGAAATTAAATCAGTTGGTAATGAACTTATATTTAAGTGTAGCGGACAATTTGCGTCGGCTGAGATTCATCGTGCAGAGTCGAATGGTGGCATGGAATTTATCATGAAACAAGATTCATCTAAGATCATACAGGGTGAATTTTCCCTAAAGAATCTTGGGTATTTTATCAAGTGTACCAATTTGTGTAGTCAAATTGAGGTTTATCTTGAAAATGATCTTCCATTGGTCGTTAAATATCATGTAGCATCATTGGGTGAAATTAAATTGTGTTTAGCGCCGTTACCATCTGTATAAATGTTTTGTGATTGTAAAATAATATTTTTCATATGTATATTCTTGTTCGTATAAATATGAAATCGTGAATCGTGATTGGAATACGGAAAACAATCCCAGGGGATGACCTTATTTTTTTATAATATGAAATAGAAATGTTTACGTTTACATAGAAAAAATACTACATTATGTAGGTTGTTTTTCTTTTATTTATTGTGTGTGTTTTGTGTGTGTGTGTTTCTATTCTTTTTTTAAATAACGCATTGGATATCGGCACATCGGGCAAGACACAATCCTTCGCCCAGTTGGTTCTTGCCTAAATCGATGTTCGTGGTATTCGACCTTGCTATTTGCTTTCATATGTAATTCCCAACAACTACCACAGAAAGAATGTCCACACAGAGTTCGAATATTACCCGGAAACATTGCGTTCTCCAAATCTAGCTTAGTTGCAATCATCTGCCAGTTGAGTTTGGTGGGATTCCAAATGGAAGTAGACATACAATCCATACAAATTGGACAATCTCCGTCTTCTGGTTTTTCGTGGTTGTGATTGTTACGAATACTTACGTATATTGTCCATCGATAGACAAGTTCTTTTATCATGCGAGATTTTGTAAGAGTGGGTGGGATAGGAGAGTATAAATACTCAATCTGCCATTCATTATCAAAATATATATACATTTGTGTTCTTAAATAACGTTTGCTTGTTATTTTTTGGAATTTCTCGTAGATTGACGCGATAAATCTCAATTCGTTTATTGGAAGCGACTTGAAATTAGGCAAGTTGTCATCTAACATGAACTCATATCCTATCTTTGTGAGAATTTGTCTACGACCTTTCATGTTACTATTACAATCTGCGGTAGTGTGCGACAAACTATTACAAAACACACATCTAGCAACAGCTACAGCTACTTTCATATTGGTAATTATTTGATGGGTTAATTATGAATAAAAAAATGTTTCAATTTATATTAGATAACCCCCTTTTATAAAAAAATTGAAATACTTTTTATTGGAATAAATAAATATAGGTAAGCTTCTAGCTTGGCTTATCTAATTAGTGGTATGTAAAGTTAGACACAGATAGCGTGAAAAGCACTCCCCCTCGAAAGTGTACAAAATGGAAGGCATACAACAAGGACATCATTATTTCCCAAATAATGTAATGGGGTAATTGGGATGAAAAGTGTTGAGTGTATAACCTAGGCGAAACCACCAAAAATCGTCTCGTTCCCTCTGTGTAATATGAAAATCAAATGAAGTCTGTTGTATCAGTTAAACACATATTTCCTTAGCCGGACGTATGTGGTAATTTGTTTGGTTGGTGGATTAAGACCCCACCATGAAAATGAGTTTGACGTGGTATTATCTGTAACTGGTAACGATAGAACTAAGATTATAACGTGAATTGTGATTTTGTTGCTTGGATGGAATTTGGTTGGATGTGATGCATATATTTTAGTTTAGAATTGCACTAAGATTAATATTAATAATTACGGATTTGAGATCGGGAATATTTCTTATGCTGTTGATCCCGAGCGGTACGGATGTGTATATTCCAATGGTGTCAAATTCCCAGTTGAAACCATTATAACATAATAGGTGTAGGCGAAATCCGTGTCGAATACGGAAAGCAATCCCAGGGACGCCCTGTTTTTTTTTGGGAATATGTAAGAAATGTCAGAATGATGTGTATTACACCTTTTTTCTACTGGATTTCCTTGATTTCCTTGATTTCCTTGATTTCCTTGATTTCTTGGATTTCTTGATTTTCTTGGATTTTCTTGATTTTCTTGGTTTACGTCTGCCTCCAATCGTTTTGTCAAGCCAATCCTCAATTTGTGTTTCAAGAACAATTCCTGTTGCTGCTCCAAACATTGATGCTAGTTTTGCGACTCCATCTTCCATTAGTTTCGCTCTATGACTACAACTCATTTTTGAAAAAAACTGACCAGCCGCAGCCCCTAACGCATAATCCCCTTTGGATTGGCAAACCTGCATGCTTATTTCTGAATTTGTAAGCGATAGTATCCATAATTGTATCGAATCAGGAACCGCAGATAAAAATAACCATACCGATGCTCCTGCGGTGGTTGCTGTAATAATAAAAATAATAGCCTTTACCAGCATTTTATTCGCCCCACCATTCATGCTAGGGGATTGTGATTGCGGTAATTTACATGTAATCGCGGTAGAAAATTTGTCCGCATTCATCTTCATCTCATCTAATTCGCCCTTAAATTTCTTCTCCAGCTCAAGATCTTTTTTTGTGGGCATTGGACAAGAATCACTCATTTATATTATACTTCTATATTAAAAATAATATAAATATTCGTTTCTAAATATCCAGGTTTGTTGTATCTTCTCTTGTAAAATCTATTAATGCTTGTATATTATGCATTTTGTAGTAATAATAATATTTTCCATATGTATATGCTTGTTCGTATAAATATGAAAATAATAAATGCATTCCATATATTCGTTATTGGAACACTACTTCTCACCATTGGTTTGATGAGAGATAACGCGTCGGTATATTTGTATTATGCACTACTATTTGTTACACTTTGTATCGTTATTGTTGTACCATTTCCTTCGTTTAACATGAATATATTCAATATTGTACGCGCATTTCATTATTTATTTATATTACCACTTCTTTTGTATGCATCGTATTTGGGTATTGTTTCTAAAAAAATATCAACGTATGTGTATGACATATATGGTGGTGTAGGTGGATTTATAATAGCGTATCATAGTATCAAGTTAATAAAGCGTCTTATGTAATATATATTCTATTTACCGAAAACATTTTTTTACATCTTCTTTGTTTTACTTACCAACGTACCAATTTGATATTTAGGAAATATATTTTTTCTAACATAGTCAGGGTGTCCAGATGCCTCAAATGCGCTTGTTCCATTTTTTCCTAGATATTCCTCTATAATTATGCCTCCAGGATGTTTACCAATCCAATCTGTAATATTATACACTTTATTATATAATACTATCCATCCATCATCGCGTGTATTGTGTTTTCTTACATCTGACATCGTATAGGTCGTACGTTTACTACCACCTTTCGTATTTCTCTTTCTTGTTTTGTTTTTTCGCATCTTCTTATTCTGTTTTCCACATAGGTCTACAACTTTCATAGTCGTTGACAACGCCCCTTCAATCCAACATTGATCTAGACTAAATGTGTCTCCGCATACATATACATGTTTTAACGGATTTACCATTTTACGATTGATTCTTGTGTAATCTGAACCAGGCTTCCATAATCCCAGACTATTTGGCCAATAATAACTCCATGTTTTTTTAGGTTTTACATTGCGTTTTTCTATCCTTGATAATTCTTTAGCTATCATCGTATCTATATTTTTTTCACTGGTTATATCAAACCATTTTTTCGCACAATCGCCATCACAATAACTAACTAGGGCAGGTTGTTCATTAATAATTTTCATCGTGTTTAATTTATCATTCGATGTGATCACTTTCTCTCTATTAATCCTTTTTGTTGACTTGGGTAGTAATGCATATATACGATTGAGTGTTTTATAGTATATTGATTCTATATCACACTTTAAATGTTCAAATAGAGAGAAACCAACCAAATACTTACCCGGAACAGCAAATATCACATTCTTCGATATATACTGAAGTTTGTTGCTAAATGATACGACCAAACCACCACGAACTCTTTTGACATCGGCCGCATTCATGTTACATTGTATGGTAACATTGTTTTGAGAATGTATTTTGGATGTTACCATATCAACGATACTTGATAATCCTTTGCGTAACGTTAAATATTGGATATCTCCATAATGATATATCAATTTCTCTGCTATATATAAAGCATTCCCCTTATCAAGCGTTTCATAGTATGTATATTTACGCAAGCGTTTTAACACATCTATTGTTTCGTATTTTTCCACATATTCAATAAATGTTAAATCATTCATTTTGGATACATTTCCCTCCCTTATTCGTAACGATATAGATGATAATAAAGGAAATAAGCTCTCTCCACACGTTATCTCACTTGGATAATTTATAATATCTGTATCCAAACATAAATCTTTCAATAAATCCATTACATGTGTCTGTCCTTTATGAAAACGAGCAGCACCACGCTCCATTAAAAAAGATTTCCCATTATGTTTATACGATTCCGTGTATATTTTCCCCCCAAGTCTCGGAAGTCTTTCCGCCAACAATATTTTAGTTCGATTTTCTTTTGCTAAATTATAACATGCCACAAGACCGCTAATCCCACCACCGATAACAATATAATCATATTCAAAGGTCTTCATATATTAAATATAGGTTTTTATTTAGTATATGATACTCGTAATCAAAAAATAAATGTTATAACACATATATTTTAACACTTAACGTGTAGGTGTATGTTTTTTGAATAAACATGCCTGATTTGATAGATTCTTAATGCGGATAAAATCAGGGTTCTGATAATTACAATTACTTAACCAAATTTTAATAATACAAAAGTTTTTTTTAGGAGAGATTGTAATACCTGTAATAGATTTAATGAATTGCTTGTTTTTTGAAATGGTGTTCCCAATAAGATGATAGAATATATTTTTCCAAGCGTCTTCAACGTTCTTATTAGTAATTTTATAGGAAAAACATCCTCCATTTCGATTTACAGGATCTTCCCATGTAGGCTTGATGTTTTCTTTCATTAGAAATAACATGCAATTTTTAACCATTTTTTCTGGCAATGTTTCGCAAAGAACGATAGATTCTTCCATATTCTCAATAGTATGAATTTTGGAATAACTATCTATCGACCAGTTCGTATCATGTGGTAAATGCGCCCATAAAGTCCATTTATCAGACAATGGATGAATTTGGTCGATTTCCATTGAAACATCGGATGAGTTCATTTTGTATGTGTCTCCACTTAAACTCATTATGTTATATATCAATTTTATTTTTTATATGTTTTAATAATATATTATTACAATATATGAACATCATATTTGAAAAATTAGGTTATGACTATATCATATCAAAATTATCATTATTCGTTATGTATTTTATAGTCATCATGTTTACATTTCCACTCGAATCAGTATTTTTACCTAAGTTATATGGTCTTCTTTTTGAAGGAATAAAAAACACAAAGGAAATGCCAAGCATGTTTGATGTTGTTAACAATGTGAAACAACTGAATATTCCAGGAGTAATGACGATCATTACATTTGCATGGTTCATCATTACCACATCACATTCTATCAAACATAGACTAGAATCCATGCTTTCACCACATTATTTAGGCTTTATTCGTAATACCCTGTTTACTTCTATTATAAAGCAAGGAAGCACAGATTATAAGGATATTAAGATAGGGGACATGATCACTCGTATTTTAGATAGTTCACGATACTTAAAACAAATTGGACAATGGTTTATTAGTCATTTTCTACCTGAATTAATCGGACTTTTATCGATTGTTATATATACATTTTTTATTGATATCAAAATCGGAATCATATTATCAATTGGCATCTTGAATACAATAATTTTATCCTATTATGGCGGTAGTCATATTATCAAACTATCTTCAGCGCGCGAAAAGACGTTTTACCATTTAAGTGAAAAGCTGAACGATAGCTTCAGCAATATGATGAATATATTCTTAAATAACGAGGATGAAAATGAAAGTAGTTCAAATAAAGATATGAATGATACTCATTCAGACGTTATGACAGATCAGATGTTAGCTGAATGTAATGTCGTATTATTTATGCAAGCCGTATCAATTATTGTGTACTCGGTTGCCCTTTTCACGACATATGATTTATTCAAAAATAAAAAGCTCAAAACAGCTGGGTTTATTAGTACTATTTTAATATTGGGAAATTATTTGTCATTTATGTTAATGACCAACCATAAAATGATTGCCTACTTCTGCTCCACATATGGAAACGTTCATTGTTCCAAAGAATTTTTACAAAAAGTACTGCGGGAAACAAATAAAACAGGCAAATCGGATTTTATTACATCAGGTAATATAAGTTTCAATAACGTAGATTTCAAATACGGAAAGAATTTCATTTTTAAAGATTTTAATATCAAAATCAAAGGTGGAAAAAAAACAGCCATTATGGGGTCTTCAGGGTCAGGTAAAACTACACTTATGAAAATGCTTGTCCAGATTCATCGCCCTAATAACGGAACGATTACAATAGACAATGTAGATATCCTTGAATCCGATGTAGCATATCTTCGTGAAAATGTTACCTATGTTAATCAGCGAACACTCCTATTTAATAAACCGGTAATCGATAATATATTATATGGAAATAATGATATCAAAAAGGAAGAGGGGGAAAAGTTAATGAAAAAATACGAGCTTAATTCCGTTTATAGTAAATTAAATGAAGGTATTAAAACCTCTGCTGGTGTAAACGGCAATAACTTATCACTTGGAATGCAAAAAGTCACCATTTTGTTGAGAGGGATATTAAAAAAAGGGAAGATTATCATTTTTGATGAACCATTAGCAGGTTTAGATGGTACTACACGTGGTAAAGTGATGAAGATGATTGACGAAGAATGTAGAAATAAAACGACTATAGTAATCACTCATGACAAAGAGATCCTTCCATACATGGATACAATAATAAATTTAAACAAGTATAAACAAGTATAAACCTTATTCTGAATCAATGTCTGTATTTTTAATTATTTTATAACTATTTTTAGTTAATATTAGTGAATCATTTTGATCCATTTCGACAACGTTCACATTCATGTCTACTAACGTAATAGAGTATGTATCATTCAGGTCAATTATAACACCATATGTTGTATTCATATACAACTGAATAAACCCTATAAATAATAGTTCATTACCATCAATATAGTAATTTATTGTTTTTGATAGTTTTATTTCATATGTCTCGTCTAAAAAGACTAGTTCAATGGACATAAATCTATTATACACTGGATTAATACACCTGATTTTATTCATGTGTCTGGTAATAGATCCATAAACTATAGTATCTATTTGTTTTGTATGACGAATGAAATCTATTTGTTTTGTATGACGAATGAAATCTATAGTATTTATATCTGTCATAGTGTCACAAATCATGCCATTTTGAATAATTTCATATGACTCAATATTGTTCATTACAGGAAGATGTGGTTTCACATACACATTATACATGTATTCCATTTCACTATATGCACATACGCATAAATATAATAATCTGGTTAATATATCAATGACATAATCAACCATTCTATTCTTGTACAAAAATATCTTTATACTATTGTTTTACACATTTCAAGAATGATAAATATATAATTCATTATATTACATATTTATCTTGTTTTTAACTTACATATTCGCTCGAACTAGATGAATACTCACTGGGGGCATTCATAAAGTGAACGTCGTCGACGACCACCTTCTGATTCGAACGAACATATACAACATTATCATTATTGGGATTATCATCTGATAAATTATCGTTTTCGTCTGTTTCTTTATCATCCTCCTCTGTATTGTCGTCGTTTTCGTCATCATCTACGACAACATTCTCGCGTCCATCCAATTTAAGTACATACATCAACATAAGTGTCATAAAACCCATAAATATGAAGGGAATTGCTACTATAATCCACGATATCCATGTCAGATTACGAGTACATAATAAATTCAACATAAGTGTAAATACAACCATTTGTATAAATTTTACAAACGCAATATTGTAGGCGCGTTTATATGTATCTATAATAACTTGTGATAATGCGAATACCAAATATATTAGTGCGGGACTGCATATTTTACTTAATAACTCCATGTATATTATTTACAAAAGAAAGCTTCACCATTCTTTAAATGTCCAATTTCATCACCAACTTCTCCGTCGTCATTTGTATATAATTTACCATTATCTACGTTATCTGTATAATAACTATTATTGTCAATTTCGATTTCGAATACCTCTTCTTCTTCTTCCTCTTCTTCTTCCTCTTCTTCTTCCTCCTCATCCGCATTCACTACTTTTGTTGTCTCTTCCTCTTCCTCTTCTTCCTCTTCTTCTTCTTCATCTTCCACATCATCTTCCTCCTCCTCCTCCTCCTCTTCTTCCACATCATCTTCCTCCTCCTCCTCTTCTTCATCGGTAACTATTTCTTGCTTTACAACAATTTGTTTACTCATTGCGCCACCATCTTCGCTATTATCTTCGCTATTATAATGTATTTTTTCAATATCGACAATAACTTCTCGCACCTCATTTAATAATCCTGGTTCAACCTTTACCTTAACTGATTTAATTGTATCATCAATAGATGATACATCGTTATCATTTGTCAAATCCACAACAATTTCACCTTCATTAATAACCAATTTCATATTTTCTGAACCCTCGAAAAGTATCCCTTTCAGTTTACGATTTTTCTTCTTTAGTTTTTCGATCTTCCTTTCATATTTTTTAATAATGGGAAGATTATGAATATGTTCAATGAGGGTTTCGTAATCTGAATATTTCGATGTTCTTGTATCAACAATATCATTAATATATTCTCCGATAGTACTTGAAAGTTTATTAACAAATGATTCATGGTCTGTATCCACTAACTGGCATTTTATATCTTCACTTGAAGAACACATAAAAATATATATGGAGTATATTTAATTCATTTTGCTAAATAGTTTATTTTCTAGATTTTTTTGACCTTTTAGACTTTCTGGACCTTCTAGATTTTCTGGACTTTGAACTGCTAGATTTCTTTACGAAACCAAATACACCCTTCTTTGTGAAATATCCTGCCTTTTCAAGACGCTTTTCCTTTTTAGCAGTAGCAGACTTCTTTGTTGAAACAACGCGCCCGTGTTTGTTCATCTTCAAATCACCCTTTCTAAGTCCACCAGTTGTCTCATACGCAGTTCCGTGCCATACTTGAGCACGACTACCCTTAACAAATGTATATTTTCCACCTTTGATATGATAAAGACCATCTGATCCTTTACTGAAACGTGCCATTATATAAAGATATAGAGAAAATAAATTATACAAATGCGTTTTTAGGGGGTCCACCTAAACCTCCTGGTGTACCTGCAGCTCGACCAAAAGAATTTAATATTCGATTAGCACGAACCACCTGCTTTCGTGAATTACGGATTTGTCTAACTAAGATACGAGCTGTACTCAATACCTCCCTATTACTAGTTATATCATATTCAGGTATTTTACATGGATGACATGCTAAATCTTCTAAACGTAGACCATTTGTTATGTTACGTATCCCGTTAATAAAATCAGATACATGTACCGGATCCTCGTTAACACCAAATTCGTAAAGTTGAGGCGCTGCGAATTCCTCCAATGATTGTTTACCATCGTAAAAATGGATATCCCTTAACAATATAAGTGGATTCATTAAACTTCCCATCAGCAAACCATTTACCTTGTCATAAACATATCGATTACCAATCGATTTAGGTGTAAATATAAGTTTTGCGCCACGTATACCAGGTTCTCCTACATAGTTCACTTCAGTACTTTCTAATAACGTACCTGAATCCATCGTTATACTCATATGTGTTTGGAAATTTGAAGCATGGCTTAAATCAAATGTATACGTTTCACCAACTTCAAAAATAGTCGGCATCAAATCATCTTCAATTATAAATTTCGAACTTTTTTGAATATTGTATACTTTTACAGGAATCATATATATTATAGAGTTTTAAAACATAAAATTGAAACATATTAATTAGATCGCCAATAATGATATACATTATGTCAAATCTTGCTGAGGTTTACCAAAAAAAGACGGATAAACAACATATTCTCGATAACCCAGACACCTACATTGGTTCTGTTGAGAATGTTGAAGGTAATCATTGGGTATTCGACAATGAACAAAAGAAAATTGTCAATATAGACATGGAGTTCCTACCTGGTCTGTACAAACTTTTCGACGAAGGTATTGTTAATTGTCGTGACCACGTGATTCGTATGGACCAGAAAGTTACAAATGAACCAGCTGAAAAACATCACCAAGTAATGAATATTGATATTGACATACGTGAAGATGGTACAATTTCCATGTACAATGATGGAAATGGAATCGATGTTGCAAAACATCCCGAATATGATCTATGGATTCCTGAGATGATTTTTGGACATTTGCGTACGTCAACCAATTATAATAAATCTGAAAAAAAAATCGTAGGTGGTAAGAATGGATTTGGATTCAAGCTTGTACTTATTTGGTCATCGTCAGGATCCATCGAAACCATTGATCACGTTCGTAAACTAAAATATACTCAATCATTCGAAGATAATCTTAATATTATTCATCCACCAGTAATCACTAAATCGTCGGCAAAGCCTTATACACGCATTACGTTCAAACCAGATTATAAACGTTTCGAAATCGATGGACTTAGTACAAATATGAGAAGCCTACTCGCTAAACGTATTTATGATATTTCTGCCGTTACAAGACGCACTCTTAAAGTTAAGCTCAATGGAGAATTGCTTTCTGTAAAGTCATTCCCCCAATATGTAGATCTTTATCTTGGTAGTTCGGCGGCGAAGGTTCACGACGACACATCGCAACGATGGGAATATATTGTTGGTCTCAGTCCAAGCGATGAATTTAACCATGTTTCATTTGTTAATGGCATTTACACATCGAAAGGAGGAAAGCATGTCGATTATATTATCCAACAAATTACTAGAAAAATGATTGCTTATATTGAAAAAAAGAAAAAGGTGGTAGTAAATGCCAGTAATATCAAGGAGCAGCTATTCCTATTCTTGCGTTGCGATATTGAGAATCCCGCATTCGATAGTCAGACGAAGGACTATATGAATACACCTATTAGCAAGTTCGGATCTTCGTGTGTTGTAAGTGATAAGCTGATTGATAAACTTGCTAAGATGGGGGTCATGGAAGCAGCTTGTGCTATTCACGAAGTGAAGGAAAACAAGGCAGCAAAGAAAAATGATGGAAACAAAACCAAGTCTATACGCGGTATCCCGAAGTTGATCGATGCAAACTGGGCAGGCACAATCAAATCACCCGAATGTACCATCATCTTTTGTGAGGGTGATTCAGCTAAAGCAGGTATTGTATCCGGACTTTCATCTGACGACAGAAACATTATTGGGGTTTATCCAATGAAGGGTAAGCTATTTAATGTTCGAGGTGAACCCATTAAAAAGATCTACGAGAATAAAGAAATTTCCGAGATAAAAAAAATACTCGGTCTCGAAACAGGAAAGTCTTATAATTCGGATAATATCCGCAAGAGTTTGCGTTATGGACGGATCCTCTTTATGACGGATCAAGATTTAGATGGCAGTCACATTAAAGGTCTAGGTATTAACATGTTTCAGAGTTTATGGTCTGATTTATCAAAGGTATCTGGATTCATGGGTTTTATGAATACACCCATTCTCAAGGCAAAAAAGGGGGCCATCGAATTATTATTTTACAATGATGGTGAATACAACAAATGGAAAGAAAGTAACGATCCAAAGGGATGGAAGACAAAATATTATAAGGGGTTAGGTACAAGTACAGGCAAGGAATTTAAAGAATATTTCGAAAACAAGAAAATTGTCCTATTTGAACACGCAGATGATGAATGTACAAATGCCATTGATATGGTGTTCAATAAAAAACGCGCGGACGACAGAAAAGATTGGCTAGGAAAATATGATCGAGGTCTTTATCTAGATACAAACAAATCATCTGTTTCTTACAATGATTTCATTGATTGTGAAATGATTCACTTTTCAAAATATGATTGTGATCGTTCAATTCCCAATCTAATGGATGGTCTTAAGATTAGTCTGCGTAAAATTCTGTTCTCGGCGTTCAAGAAGAATCTTACACAAGAAATTAAAGTTGCCCAATTCTCAGGATATGTTTCTGAACATTCTGGTTATCATCATGGTGAGGCAAGTTTGAATGGTGCTATTGTAGGATTGGCGCAAAATTATGTTGGTTCGAATAATATCAATCTATTCCAACCCAATGGTCAGTTTGGTACACGTCTTCAGGGTGGGAAGGATAGTGCATCCGAAAGATATATCTTTACACAACTTTCTACATTGACACGTCATTTATACCCACAGGAGGATGACGCGATTCTTACCTATTTGGATGATGATGGACTTCCTGTAGAACCAGTTTATTACGCACCCATTATTCCCATGGTTCTTGTGAATGGATCCAAAGGTATTGGCACAGGATTTTCGACAGAAATTCTTCCTTATTACCCTCCTCAAATTATCCATTACATTAAACAGAAACTTAGTGGTGTCGATGTTTCGGGATTAGATTTCACACCTTATTATGAAGGGTTTGCTGGAAGTATTCTACGCCTTTCTGACACTAAGTTTCTGGTTTGTGGTAAGTACCAAGTGATTGGCATCGATAAAATCCGTGTTATAGAACTACCGATTGGATTTTGGACAGATGACTTTAAAGAACATCTCGAAAATCTTGCGGCAAATGTAGATAAAAATGGTAAACGCGTGAATCCAGTTGTCAAGGAAATCGACGACATGAGTAAGTCGACAAATGTGAATGTTGTGATTACATTGATGCCTGGTATGTTACAACAATTGGAAGGTAAAACGATTGACAATGGATGTAATAATCTTGAGAAGACGTTCAAACTTTTCACTACATTTACCACCACTAATATGCATATGTTCAACGCAAGCGAAAAGCTAAAAAAATACACATCAGTACCCGAAATCATTGATGAATATTATATTACGCGTCTAGAGCTTTATCAGAAACGTAAAGATCATATTCTTGAAATCCTAGAAAAACAACTAAAGATTTGCTCAAACAAAAGCAAATACATTCAAGAATTACTTGACGAGACACTTGATCTACGTAAAAAATCAAAGACGGCTATTATAGAAATTCTTCAGACGAAGAAATATGACGTTATCGATAATGACGATGACTATAAGTATCTTCTTAAAATGCCAATGGATAGTGTTAGTGAGGAAAACGTAGAAAAACTCAAGGCAGAGTTTCAAGATAAGCAAAATAAATATAATGATCTTGAAACGACACATATTCAAGATATGTGGATGAATGAACTCGAAATTCTCGACAAGGAATACGAAAAGTTTATTAGTGCACACCGAAAAGCAATCGAAAATGAAAATCTAAACAAGCCAGTTAAGAAGAAAAAGTCAAAGACATCGGCATAGGAGCAGGGGTAGGCGGTGGTACCTTATCTTTATTACAACATGTTGTCAAACATCTGTTTTTTATTGCACGACGTGTTGCCGCACTACGTGGAACACCTACATTACTTGTATATGTATATTCACCTATACCTCGCGTATTACTATAAATAATTGAATTAATTGGAATGTGGCGTAATGGCATATTCTTATACATTACCAACATAAAATCCTAAATAATCTACCAGAAACAAAACCACCTCCTTCTACCTTCTTTCATGTACTCGACGTTTCGTGAATCCTTAATCCATAATGCGTCATATTTTTTCTTATTATTTTGAATGGCTTGTATAATCATACATAAATCAGGATCTCCACAAAAACAATCACTACAACTATCATTACTACTACATCCCCAACATACTAAACGTTTACACATCATACAACATTTAATCGATGGTTTCAAATCACATATCTGACATGTCAATGTTATCACATCGGGAGGTTTAATTATCAAGGGCATAATTGCACCTCGCCGTGTCAACTTACGTAATTCTACATCAACGCTATATGGTACCACCTTTTTCATCTTGTTTGAATGTGTAATATATCGTACTATTTGTATCAATTTTTAGAACCATGGCTTCTGTTCGAGCTGCTTGTTGTTTGGTTTTGACATTACTGGTCGCGCAATTGGATTTGGTAGTGTACTAATATCCTCCTTATACTTTATATAACCCTGTGCTTCTCCATATACTTGAGGAATCGAATAACTTAAAACAATTTCATTTAGGTGTTTAATTTGTCCCTTAATGTCAGTTGGCAAGTTTGTGCTATTTTGTAAAAATATACTTCGCATTATCGTCTTTAAACTATCGTCATCTTGATATCCTACAATGTAAGTATTATTAGACATTTTATAAACACCTGCGCGTATTCCATTCTGGATAATTGTTTGATTTCCCAGAGAAAAAAAGGTTTTAGACAACGTCGTATCATAGTATGTTCCATTCATTGCTTCATGGAAAGAAGACGAGTTATTTGGTATCTTATCTTGAAAATGTAATGACAATGTCTCTGCGCCACCCATAACATTGATACGTCCGTTATATTGTTGTTTCTCCATACTCATTATATTCATTTTATATAAAAAAATATTCGTTATTTTATATATGGCAGACTTTAAAAAGACATTGTTGATGGTAGCGGTAGTTGTTCTGATAATATCCCTAATCTTTTTAGGCGTTATGATGTCGTCCAAATCAAAAGATGCCAAGTGGCCTCCTAAAGTGGCTGAGTGCCCTGACTTCTGGCAAGAAATGTCTGGTAAAAAACCAAATGGTGATGATTTTGTTAAATGTAACAACATACATAATTTAGGCAAAAGTTCGTGTAAGAAGGACATGGATTTTTCTTCAACCACCTGGGCTGGTTCTGAAGGCGAATGTAGAAAATCTACTTGGGCAAAGGGATGTGATATTACGTGGGATGGTGTAACCAACAATAGTACCATTTGCGATTAATCTAAATATTTAAGAGTAAAATGAACATAAAAAATATAATTGTGTTATAACATGACAGATTATAATACAATTTTAAATAGAAATAAAACATATGACGATATAAGCAAACAACTTTATGAGTTTGAACAAAATAAACACGACATAACACACAAAAGAGGGTTTTACGTTTATGGAGACTCAGGTGTTGGTAAAACCAAATTTATTAACGACCTACTTAAGAAGCATGATTATTACATTGTTCGTTTTGATGCAGGCGATGTACGAAACAAAAGCATAATAGATACAATTACAAAACAAAATATGAATGATAGAAATGTAATGGACATGTTCAACAAAAAAAAGAGAAACATCGCGATTGTTATGGACGAAATAGATGGAATGAATAGTGGTGACAAGGGAGGCATTAACTCACTTATTAAATTAATACGACCTAAGAAAACAAAAAAGCAAAAGGAAGAAATTTCTACCAATATTCCGGTTTTTTGTATAAGTAATGGTAAAATCGATAAGAAAATGAAGGAGCTGATGAAGGTATGTAATATTCATAAATTATTAAATCCGTCTAGAGAACAAATACATACATTGGTTAAACAAACATGGGGTGATATACACGAACGTAATATAGAAACAATATTCAATTACGTCCAATCAGATTTACGAAAACTACATGATTTACATGCGATCCATTCAAAATGTAATATTTTCAATGACAGCACATGGAGTTATCTATTTAATAGCAAGTGTTACTATGATGATGCAAAGGAACACGTTAAAATTATATTAAACCAACAACAAACAATCGCTAGTCATAATTGTAATCTTAATGAAACGGATAGGACTATCATATCCCTATTACTACACGAAAACATTATTGATGTTATCAATAAAGGCAATACATTCACTAGTATCCCATTTTATATTGAAATACTTCGAAACTTCTGCTTTGGGGATTATGTCGATCGGATCACTTTTCAAAAACAAATTTGGCAATTCAATGAAATGTCTTCATTAATTAAAACCTATTATAACCAATATCTTCTACACACGCAATATAAACCGAAAAATGTATATAACCCACAAGAAATACGATTCACTAAGGTATTAACAAAATACTCTACCGAATACAACAATGCCACATTCTTACAAACCTTATGTGAAAAAATGAATCTAGACAAAAAAGACATGCTTCTATATTTTTACAGACACCAAACTTCTTCCAATGATGATGTGTTTTTATCTCGACTTGACAAAAATTATGATGTTTGTCGATTAGATGTACATCGTATTAATAAATTTATTAATATAAATTTTCGTGACGAAACGGAATCACTTTAATTTTTATTCGGTGTAATTTGATGATCTCACGGAAGCGGCAATCATTAGCAGCCCTCTTCAGTAGCAGCAGCAATCGTTTTCTGCTTATATGTATTTAGTATTTTGTCCATTGCGTTGGTACATGCTTTATTGCTAGTAAATACCCACCACCCCGACATTGAACCTAGAGGTCCAACCTGTTCTACTGATTCCTTACATATTTTGGACAATTCGTCCGTTGTAAAGAAATCATCTAATTTGAATGTAAAATGTTGTTTTTTAACAAATTCTACAACTTGCTCAGTCGCTTCTTCAAGCGAAGGAGCAGGGATTTCAGAATAATGATCTAGCATTTTGATATTGTGGTTAAAATCACAATATACAATTTCAATTTATATTTAAAACATCGATTCTTCTAAACTACAATATTCAAATATATACACACCTTTGAATATTGTATTATCTTTTGCGTCTAGTCTTTCGTCGTTTGGTCCTTCGTCGTTTGGTCTTTCGTCGTTTGGTCTTTCGTCGTCTAGTCTTTCGAACTGATCCACCCTTGCTACGACCGAACATACGCCCAAACATACCCTTCTTCTTGGGAGGCGGGTCCGCTGCTTCAGTGGCCGCTGCTGGTACATCCTTGCCACGACTGAACATACGCCCAAACATACCTTTCTTCTTGGGAGGTGGTGCTACTGCTTCAGTGGGAGCATTGGGTGTCTCGACCACATCCTCGACCACATCCTCAACAACACTAGGCATTTGTGAGTTACGAATATAAAAACCTGATCGTCCAGTCATCTTATCAATATGTGCACGCGTTCGTCCAGTTCCTTTTGCGTCATCTTTGATATTGAGATCCTCGTCATCCCATGTGAACACTTGCTTGCCATTTTCACCTTGATATACAATTCGTTGTTTGAAAATCTTATTGGTAGCCGAAATCAGTCTGAACACTCTAACATGTGGTGGATTTTCTCCTTTTTTCTTTGTAAGGTCCATCATATTATCAAATGTCAATTTTGTATATCGTTCTGGATCGGTTAACTGATCAATAGATCTTGGGTCCAATACATCAGAATTCTTTTCATCAGAATTCTTTTCATCAGAATCAATTATGGGTTTAGAATCAGAAGTGGGAACAGGTAAAGACATTATATTGTATAATGTAATCAAACATTTTTATTTTTCTAATAAAAGTATGTCATTAACATTAATGCCGCACCTCCTCCCGCATATGTAGGACCTAAATCACCGAATGCGTATTTTGTTAATAGTGCGAAATAGGCACACAATACATACTTCATGCGCTTCTTTATATTGTGCCATATAAACATGCCACCACTAAATTCTTTCATCTCCTCATTAACTTTAAAAGGGAACTTTTCTGTTTCAATGAATGGATATATAATCAAAAAGAATAACGTTGACAATGATTGTACTATCGCTCCTCCAAAAACCAATATAGGCGTGGCAAAAAATGCCAACATAAATGTAATTAATGGAAACCACAATTGGAACATTGAACGCGCAATTAACTTTCCAAGTTTTGTAAGAACTCCTATAGCATGACTAGCAACACCATACAAAGGAGTTATATGTAGAAGAAGATAAACTACAATAGGACCAAGCCAGAAACTAACAGAATCGTTTGCCATTGTCTCAAACATATATTCTAATCCCAAACGTCCATTCGAATAAGAAAATGCCACAACTGCTACAGCCCAGCGGGTTAAACGATAATTAAGTGGTTCATAATATATGTTTTCTTTATTACACAAAACACTATTTTTATATGGAAATGACCATTCTTCTAAACTATGTTTTGCATAGACAGAAAATGGAACCTTACCCTTTTTTTTATTCACTGCATTATCTACACCTTCCAATTTAGACGAAACATTTTGTCCCATGTATTTTTTCCCCATATCACTAAGCTTTTTAACCCCCTTTTTAAATGTAGAAGATGCCTTATCTATACCACATCCCATTAATCCAAAATCGCTCATAAATGGTGGTTTTGTAATATCGGTACCACCTAAACCTCCTCTTTCATTAACTATTTTAGTTAGATATGCAAATGAACTACCAACAAAAATAAAAACTAAAAAACGAATTGTCCCATTTAATACATTTGTTCCGAATGATTTATAATCAGGAGATTTTTCAGAATTACTTGATTCATTTGTTTCCTTTTCATCTTCAGCTGGTTCCTTCGTATCTTCTTCGGTCGTTAATGGTGGATTTTCAGTTGTTTCGTTAGGTTTTTCTTCTGTCGCCGACATATATTAAAACTACATAAAAGTTTAGTAATCAAAATTATATCTCCATTAAAATATATATATGAAACTAAAACGATCACATGCGTTAGTATTATTTTTCCTATTACTCGCGTTCTATGTTTATTTTTATAAGATAAACAACATTCTTGAAAAGATGTCCTCTATGTATCGTCACGCCCCATATAGTAATTGTAGTAAAGATAAATGTTATCAGATGTGTCAGAACGACGAGACTTGTCTTCAAGGACATGATGAATGCGTGGGATGTAATATCGAACGTACAAAATCATCAACGTATAACCCGGTTGTTATATCAAATACACAAACATTAGAAACAAATACGCCATTACTTAAGAAACTTTCCCCTTCAGTGATTATTGTAAATAATAATCCCAACCAAGAACAGGTCCCTATTATACAAAATCATGACCCCATGTTTGCCCCTCAACGTACTACAGGCATGTTATCAGATTCTAATGTATATAACTAATTGCTATATAGTAGCCCACAATTACCACCTATAAAGGATAATATATTATAACGTTCCTCTATTAATGTCATGTCGTAATTATAATCGTAAATCGACCAGGAAGGTTTATTTACACCAATTATTGTACCATCGCCATCACATATGTTTAAGAATTGCGCATTTGGATCTAAAGGTGGTATATATGTAACTACCTCTAGTTCTACCTTTCCGAATTTATTCAGGTTAATTGCTCCTGAAGGTTGATGTTCAAACACATCTGTGTTTAGGCAGAAATTATAAAAATATAAACCATCAATCGGATTACCCTTTGAACGCGAAAATGGTTCCAAATAACGGAAAATACCAGCAGGCAATATATTTTCGCGATAATTACCATCCAATAATATACCAAATTCTTGCAATATTTCCTTTTTGTTTCCATGGAAGTATTCACCGGTTGAATGTATTTCTCCTATTTCGGAAAGTGATAATGATGTATTGATCGTTAGCCCGTTATTATCTATAATCGATCTAATGTTTTGTGGGAGTGTATGATACGGCCAATTAGAAAAATTTGACCATTGATTACGTAATTTAATGTCACTTCGCTGAAAATAAAACATCCAGCTAGATACCAGTCCATTTGTCTCTACTTCGATACGTTTACTACCCGTAATATTTAAGAACTTGTATTCATGAATTTCTTTAAATAAATACTTTTGCTCTTGTGCCGCGAACAAACGTGATTCTTCATCAGATAAAAATCCGTATGTCGACATTAAATGTATATCCGAGTTCCAATTGTTACGTTTCTCTATAAAATCTTCTGGATTTAATTCTATTGAAGGAGGCGATTGTAAAAATCTATGTAACAGCATATAATCGTTATTGAAATTGGGTTGGATTCGTGGATAACCTTCTGCTTTATTTTTTACATCACGGATTGTAAATAATTCACTTACAGGGCGAAAAGTTACATTAATATGTAATTCATTGTATTGTAGTGCAACCAAAGGGAACGACATTTTACTACTCGACCCGAACCACGCCATTAAAGGTATGTATATTTTTCGTCCGTCTATAGATGGATGTGAACCTGATTCACTATTAGATGGCAGGGCGGATGGATAACGCCTTAATCGCCCAAATGCCTCGGCTGGGTATTTAAGTTCGGTTACATTGCCAGTCATTTCGTTAAAATGATTTTTCTTGTGTGCGTCAAAATCGCGTTCAACAATAGAACGAATATAACTACCCGAATATGTTTGAATTTTTTGACCACCCGATGTGATCGAAATCTCGCGTATCATTTCAGTACCTATATTTTCTATCCACTGAAACTCATATGGTATTTGCTCATTATCGCTATTTGTATATACAGGACTCCATATCATAGGTAATGTCATTAATACATATGTATCCATTAACAAGTCTGCATAGCGTGGTATTTTAAAACGAAAATGCGAGTCTTCGTTTAAACGCAATGTCCTCAAACCATCGTAATCGATTCTAAATTTTTGTAGTCCAAAATTGGTGTGTTTGGCATACTTCATTTTAAAGAATGTCTTTGATGGATTACCATTTATAATTATATTTTGAGTACCCATTGCTACTAAATTTAGCAAACCTCCTGCCATTGTATATATATTGATATCATTTATAATTGTTTTTTTAATATATTATTAATAATTTTAATAATAATATATAGTACTATGAAATCTCAGCTTTTTTTCATCGAGCCTAAACTAGATATGGTCGTTACATTTTTAAATGATATTGAATCATATGGAGCAAATAAATACACAATTACACCTGTTACATATAAACAGGCAGAGTATCATAATAAAATTTCTCCATTCGTAAACACAATTAGACCCTATTACCATAAGTCTAAACTCCACTATCTAGATAATATAAATTATAAACGCCTTCTCACTATTGTACGCCAACTATGTAGACATTTACATATTTATTATAAATCGGAATTAAAATACATAGGATCGTCTTACTTTATTAATTATCATATTTATATCAATGATTATCCATTAATTAAGTGATATTTTTAATTGACGAGCTAAATAAAAATCACTTTCCAAAACAGCTTGGACATTCAATGATACCAACCAATTGTATTTTGTTCGTTTCAATATATCATCACGTGGTATAAGTATTCCAACATTGGTTTGGTGTAATGTGATACAATTGTTCTCTTGTGAAAATAAATCCTCAATAGGTATTGTTTTATTTTCGTTGTCCTTTACACCTATTATACGCCCGTCTACCATTGTTATTTCATTCCTTTGTAACATATCATAGAGAAATCGTTCATGTTGTCCTAAAAACATTGTTTCTTGTGTTACATCTCGGCTCAAATTTTCTTCTAAAATGCGGATTAATTGTTTCATCGAATCGTTGTTTTTTAAACAACCAAACATTTCAAATGATGGAAATACCTTGGTTTGAACAGATACACTTGAATTCGTAGTCAGATTTTCTATAAAGAAAGGACGCTTGATTGATGTCATACTTTGGTACATATCATTTAAATTCTTGGTACATAGAAAACTCACTGGTGTTATCATACCCCCGTAAAATAAAATTAATTTACATAAACCCAAATAACGAACATATTGTATTATGGGTTCAGGTAATCGTGACATATCTATAATCCAGTCAGGGACCAATTTTGCAAAACTATCGTCGTCAATTAAACATATATTGAAATCTTTACCGCATTTGTCAATCAATGATCTGACACATACAGACAGATAAGGCTGATTTAGATCAGTCGTATTTCGTGAACCAAAGCTTTTCCATTGACGTGCGTTTATCTTGTATGGTACGTGTATCCACATAGTTGGGTTTTTTGATTTTGCAATGGATGAATCATTTAATAAATATTCACGAATCTTCTTATAGTTGTCCTCTTCCTCTGAAAGACGGGTTTTCACATCATATCTGTTATATAAAAGTCCGACCATCGTTAAAGAGAAAAATGCCAATACAAATCTATTTATTCTATCGTTGAACATATAGCATAAATAGATATTTTTATTTTTTTATTTCTAACATTTTCAGTTGACTCCAAAACATATTCGTTTTTTTATTTGACTCCTCTTCTTGTTTTGCTAGTGCAAATGCCCTATGTGATGCACCTTGTGTATCTTTAAAGTATTTCTTCCTCAACATTTGTTCACTTACATTCTTGTCTGGTATATCAATGATTTCATTTTGTCGTACTCGTGAAAGCTCATTTGCGTCTTTGAACTTAGTACGGGTATGTAATATACTTGATGACACAGGAATCAATGTTTCTACATGTGCCTTTTTCACATCTTCGTATTGAAATTTGCTAAATATGTTTTCATTTGAAAAATTATCGGTGTTATCCATATGTATTGATGTTCCACCAGACGGGGTATATTGTTCGAGATCGTAATTAATTAATGCCTGTTTTTCGGATAATGTATGTTTTTCTTTCTCAATATATTCATTCATCTGACCCATATTAGTCACACTAGGTGTCGTTTGTTCGGTTTCTGTCGACAACCAATCTCCATGTCCATCTTCATTTTTATCATAATATTTGTCGAAAAGACGATTAAACCAACCATTAAAGTTTTCCTTTTTATTCATTTGTTTTATTAGTTCATTGTTCGAATCATTTGAATCTGGTGCAATGACTCCATAATCATCGTCGAATGATTTGTTCGATTTACAACGAAATTCATGTACATGGTATATTAGTTTATATGCGTTTGAATAAAACAGGAAGTATTTATTGGGTAATTTTGATTTATCCGGATGTGTCATAAGAACATCCTTTTTTGCCCGTTTCATATCATCGACATCAAAATCATACTCTAGTTTGAAAAGTGCCAATAAATCTTCGTATGTGTAATTATCTATATTTAAATCTGTATCGATGTCCGGTTGATTCATAAATAATCCTAATATTATTAATCATGAAATCTAATGTATTACATGATCCCTCAAATTATTTTTAAAAAAATCATGTATTTGTTGTAAATCTGTTCCAGATACACTATCATCAGGTATGTAGCTTATGTTTCCCGTATGATAACATAGTATAGTAGGTATACCCTGTACCATTTTTTTTGTTTTCAAAAATGCGAATAAATCAGAACTTACATCAACATCTAGGTCGAATGTAAGGATATGCTCTGGCATTTTTTCAAACACGTCTCGGACAACATCTGCTATAATTGCACAAGGTTTGCACCACTTTGCACCCAATTTAATGAATATTAGTCCAGGATTTTGTTGTAATAATTGCATAAAATCCTTACGAGTTTTCAGTTCCATATAATAAGATATGTTAATTTATTTTAAACCATAATTTAACGAATGAAAAAAAACTCAAAAACAGGGCTAAAAGTTTTTAATCGATTTCCATTTTGGACATTTTTGAATGTCCTTTTTACCCTTTAGCAACTACTTGTAAAAACGTCAATGTACGACTTTCTTGAAAGAACTACATATAAGGTCTTGTTAATAAATCGAAAATAATGTGTTGTTACCAACCGGTTTTTATGTGTTTTTAGGAAAACTGATATAAAGTACTTTTCTGTTCAAAATATATATGAATTCTTTGAACAAAAAAGTACTAAAAGTACTAAAAAAAAGGGAAGGTGAATTTTATTGTAATAAGTGTGACTATAACTCGAGCAGTCATTCCAATTATAAGAAACATGTATTGACTAGAAAGCACATTTTGAACGCTTCTTTGAACGAAAAGTACTCCGATTATACATGCGAGTTTTGTAACAAAACATACAAGAATCGTAATGGTTTATGGTATCATAAAAAAAAATGTAATGTAAATAATGGAGGTAATGAAATTGTATCTGATATAGATGTTATCGATGTATCATCAAATGATGTAGTAAAACATGTTTCGGATGATGATAATATGTACAAGGAAATGTTTTTATCCATGGTACATGAAAATAAGGAAATGCGAAAGACGATTCATGATTTGATTCCACGTATAGGAGACAATAATGTTACAAATATGTATCAATCGACTACAACTAATCATAACCATTTTAATATGAATATTTTCTTGAATACTCAATGTAAAAATGCGTTAAATCTTGCCGATTTTGTACAATCGTTGCAATTACAGGTGGAAGATTTAGAGAATAATGCTAAATATGGTTTTGTTGAAGGTATGTCAAAAATATTTATACGTGGACTACAAGCATTGGATGTGTATAAACGTCCTATTCACTGCTCGGATGGAAAGAGAGACACATTGTATGTCAAGGAGAATGATGCATGGAATCGTGAAGAGGATGACTATAAAAATATGAAGGATGCTATTGTTTCTATCAAACGTAAGAATTTACAGAAGATGGATGATCTGATTAATGATAATCCTGATGTGCCCATAGATAATAACCAGGAAATGCAATATTTGAATATTTTGTCCAATTCGATAGGAAGCGAAGAAAATAAGGATAGGGATTTTAATAAAATTATCAAAAATGTTGCCAAAGAGGTACTTGTTGATAAGAAAAATACACTATAGAATAGATATTTCACGTGTTAATGTATCTATGTTTAATTCGGGAAATTCTACATGACTTTCAAAGAAATATTTAGTGTACGCCCATGTCATTTCATATGGTCCATTCACGTTGAATTTGTCATATAGCATAGCGGAAACATTATCTGGAAGTAGGTCGTAACTAGATGTAGGTATTACATATGCGAGTTGAACAATGCTCTGTACAGGACGCGCCTCTTTCATTTCTATCAATTCTGTTTCAAAAAAAGGAATGTATTTAATAAGATCCTTGAATAGAGGGGCATAATTATAATTGTATTTCCAATGCCAATCCTTACAACCAGTTGTGTAGTATGAAAATGTCCATTCCAATGCTTCAAGATAATTAAACGATATATTTTTTATTCTATCACTATCATTGTTAATATGGAACAACATTTTGTAGTATCGTGACTGCCAACCAGGTTCATTTGGATTTATGAAATGTTCGGTACTTCTTTCGAAACTTGGCATTACTTGGAACTTGGACCATATTTCATCTTCAGTCGTATTTGGTAAATAACGCTTTTCCAATTTATGTTTTTTGTTGTGTTCTTCTTGAAATAATTCTTCTTCTTGCTCTGATAGTAGAGTTATATATTTTCGTACATTATTCCAAACGATGCCACCATCTTTAGTAAGACAAAAATTCTTCTTTGATGAATACAAAAACTTATATTTGTCCAATAGTACATGAATCCCATTTTGACGAATATTAAACGCTGGATGATGCGGCATAAAATCGTTACCAAGCATGAAGCATATAAAAATATAATCATGAATTAAATTGTTATCATTTTTATTATATGTGTCCGTCATAGTGTCTATGATTTTTTCTGCAAGCAAACAAATATCTAATGTGTATACTTCGTTCGGATTGAGTGTTTTATCAATCTGTTTGATGAATTGCGGTGTTTCGCGATATAGATTCAATGTATTACATAGATGCTTATGGTGTAGACATAACATAATTAAATCGGCGTCAAGACCATATACGATTGTGTTTGAGTTCTTATGAAATTCCTTTTCGGAACGAATCTTGTTGAAAATTTTATGCTCTCCTTCTCCAGGTTCATCACTTCCCGAAAATCCAAAACGAATGTTCTTGGTTTTTGTAATATTCTTTGAGATAAAATATTCGTGAATATAATTATTCAAGTTATCCATAAATATCGTTCCAGGTGTAATAGAAGTTGTGTTCCATTTCATATCTTGTTGTTGTGAAGGTTTTATTTGCTTTTCCATTTCATTTGTGAACCATGATTTATAACGTCTTGTTTTTTGTTGATTCAGTTTCGCTACTGGTGCAACACCATCTAAGGCAATCATTACATATTTTGGCTTGATAGTTAGGCAGTAACCATCAATCACCTCACATACGCGATGAATAATTTGTTTTTCGTATTCTTCTCTATTACCTGTAAATTCAATGCTGTGAACACAATCGTAAACAATCGAATTTGAATCAATGTATAAATTGTCTACAGAATCTGTTACATATTTTTTTATAATTTGAGGAAAATTTTTTATTATAAACGCAAAGTAACTAGGAATACCCATACCTAATTTGGTAGAATAGTTTTAAATAGTATTGAAAGTAACATATCAGAATGTTTAGTTGAAGTTGAAGTTGGATCTTTAAGATATAATGTATATTTAATAATCTAAATATATTATTATGACAGAATGTTTCGATACCTATATTTTGCTTCGTGATAAAATGTTAGGTGTGTATTTGGGGGATAATGAAAACGCGAGTGAGATAGTGATGAAGCGTATTTCAAAGACGAAAAATGTTTTAAAACGTCTTTATACAAATTTGAAAAGATACCAAAAGGAAGAAATGTTTCAAACAACAGAAGTATCTATTATATTTGAAGAGGCGAATATTTTATTTGATAAAATAATTGGCTTGGAAGTTGCTATTAAAAATAACACCATTGATATTTCGACATGCGTTAATGAATTACAGATTATCGTTAATAAAATTTCTTCGTTTATGAAGACAAATGGATCTATGAATCTATATGATATGATTACAACATGTTTTGGTGTAGAATATTTAGATAATATGGATGATGAAAAATTAAAATGGTTTAAGCTTTTTAATAGTCATTTCAACCCAACTGGATATAAAATTGTTTTATGGAGTTTGATAAATAGGAAAAACAAAAATACTAAAAACGCTGGTTTTTTTGAAGATATACATATTGCAGAGAATGCCTCTACTATGGAGGTCTACCCGATTATCAAATTTAACAGCGAGCCCATTATTTACAAGGTACATGGCGGTAAGGTAGTTTTCGTAAACGAGGCTTTGGAACAAACAATGATCGTATATGGTTATTTCGAAGATGTACCCATTAATTTTACATCAAATGCTTTTTTAAGAAGTAAAATGTTAACCATTAAAGAGAATATTCCATCAACAGGGGATTTTGAATCAAAAAGTTTTGATATTTTCATGTCAAGTTTGAGTTTAAGGGATATTCTTATTTATGATCAATCTACTATTTATGATATATTTGTAGGGTATAAAACATTTGTTAAACAGATGAATAACAAGCCATTATCTAAAATTACGCGCGAGTTTATGAATTACGAGCCCCTTGAAAAACGATCGACACTTATTAAATTACTAATCCATAATGATGATTTTGAATTACAATTTATGGCATATCTTCTTTATGATTTACTTACATTAGATGATAAGAGTGGTGTTAGTGCTGAACAGACAATGATTTTGGAAAGTCTACCACATATTATTCGTGAAAATTTCAAGGGTGCAATGAAACAAACGATCGAATATACTAATAAATTAACCAATGGAGAGGTTAAAGATAATCTTCCTTATGAACAACGTATATGCTTATTGAAGACAAGTGAATATGTGAAGGAAAAGGCGATGAATAAATTAAAAGAATTGAAGGCTAAATCGGAAGATTCTGGATCTAAGGCACGTCAATATATTGATGGACTTTTGCGTGTGCCATTTGGAATTTATAGACAAGAACCGATTCTTGATCTGATGAAGGATAATAAGAAAATTTTTATTAGATATATGGATAAAATGAAGAACACAATAGAGATTGTAAACGGAAGTAGTGAAAGTAATAATGGTATGGAAATTATTAATCATATAAACAAGAAGCAGCAATTTTGTAACGAATTCCACGCAGTCGAATGTAAAGAACTGATTAACAATATTGTCGTTGGTATAAAAAAAAGAGGTGAATACCTGGAAATAATGGAAATTATAAATTGTATATGTGATGGTATGGGTGTTAATAAAATAGATTTTAGTAAATACAGCAATAAGATCGAATTAAAGAATGTATTGAATGCGTATATTTCAGAGAACATTGACAATCATGAATTGGTTAAACAGGTGTTATCACAACAACAAATCAAGGAGGTGGTTTTTAAATATGAATTTCCGAACGAATTAGTGAAAATAAGAGAAAATAGAGATAATGTTAAGGATTTTCTTAAAGATATTAACAAAACACTTGACAAATCTGTTCATGGGCATAGCAATGCAAAAAAACAGATTGAACGTATAGTTGGACAATGGGTCAATGGTGACTCAGATGGATATTGTTTTGGATTTGAAGGTCCTCCAGGTGTCGGTAAGACATCGCTTGCGAAACATGGTCTGGCTAATTGTTTAAAAGATAATAATGGTGAACCTCGCCCTTTTTCTCTCATTGCTATTGGTGGTTCGTCAAATGGAAGTACATTAGATGGGCATAATTATACGTATGTTGGTTCTATGTGGGGAAAAATTGTTGATATACTTATGGAGACAAAATGTATGAATCCCATTATTTTCATTGATGAAATTGATAAGGTGAGTCGCACTGAAACCGGTCGTGAAATCATTGGTATTCTAACGCATTTGATCGATCCTACTCAGAATGATACATTTCAAGATAAATATTTCACAGGAATCGATTTAGATTTATCGAAGGTGCTTTTCGTGTTTTCGTATAATGATGTTAGTTTAATGGATCGTGTGTTATTGGATCGTATTCATAGAATCAAATTTGACCATCTTTCGCTTGAAGATAAAGTAACTATTTGTGAGGAGTATATGTTACCGGAGATTTACCAAAAGATGGGACAAACAAGTAATATAATTATACCGCATGAAGTTATTGAGTATATTGTAGACGAATATACATGTGAAGCAGGAGTACGTAAAATGAAGGAGATTATGTTCGAAATTGTTGGTGAAATCAACCTTGAGTTTTTAAAAATGGATAGTAATATACCATGTCCATATACCCTTTCGAAAGATGATCTTCAATCCAAGTATCTTAAGAATAGGGAAATGATTAAGGCAAAGAAGGTACACACAAAATCCAGAGTCGGTATTATGAATGGATTGTGGGCTAACGCACTTGGACGTGGTGGTGTCATTCCGATTGAAGCAAATTTTGTTATCTCTGGAACATTGCTAGACTTAAAATTAACAGGAATGCAAGGTGATGTCATGAAGGAAAGTATGAATGTTGCGCGAACACTTGCTTGGAGTTTAACATCAAGTGATCGAAAGGCTGAATTGGTTAAAGAATTCGAAAAAACAAAAACTCAAGGTGTTCATATCCATTGTCCCGATGGTGCTACACCCAAGGATGGACCATCTGCAGGTACGGCGATTACCGTAACCCTCTATAGTTTATTGAACGATCGTAAAATCAAAAATACTATTGCTATTACTGGTGAAATGAGTCTACAGGGTGACGTTACAGCAATTGGAGGTTTGGATTTGAAAATAATTGGTGGAATTCAAGCGGGCGTTAAGACCTTTTTATTTCCGGAAGAAAATGTCAAGGATTTTAAGAAGTTCATGGAAAAGTATAGCGAGAATCCTATTGTTGAAGGAATACAATTTATACCTATTTCGAGAATTGAGGAGGCATTAGAACATGCAATGGAGGACGAATAAAGATACAACAATATGGGCTTAAAAATATTAAAATAAAATTATTATTATGAACAATGATAATTTTATTTCGACTCTTTCCTTTGGACGTCAATTGTGTTTGGCTAGACAAACGTGTAATTATACAATACATGAGTTTTCACAAATGTGTAATATGAAACTTAGACTTATCGAGGATTATGAGAACGATATTGCAATGCCTGAAAAAAAAACAATCACAAAAATGAATAAATATCTAAAAAACAAACTTCCATATGCTAAATAAAAATATAATTATATTATAATAATGGGCATGTCCTTTACATTTAGTAACATTATACAATTCTTTTCAGGTATATCTTCAATACTATTAGCGTTTTTTATGATAATGACCTCGTTTTTTAACCAAGATATTAAATCGATTATATATTTAGCAGGTGCATTTATAGCATTTATATTTAATGTTGCTGCTCTCAAACCGGCACTAGGTAATAAAATTGAGGCTGGAACACGTTCGCCTATATGTGATATCATTGATATTCCTATTAACAGCAATTTCGATGGTCCAAATGGTAATAGCGTGTTCATTGCATATACACTTATGTATCTTACCATACCTATGTTTGAAAATAATGAAATTAATTTCCCTCTTATGATATCAATTATTACACTTTTCGGAATGGATGCCTTCTATAAACTCAATAATAAATGTACCAGTTCGTTCGGGATAGTTATAGGTGGGCTTGTAGGTGGGTTAATTGGAACAGGATATTATTATTTATTATCAAGTTTCGGATTAAAAGACGTTACATACTTTAGTGAAAGTGGAAGTAATAACAGCGAAACATGTAGGATGCCAAATAAACAGACATTCAAGTGTGCTGTGTATAAGAATGGTGAACTTATCCGAACACTCTAAGTCATGTCGAAAATGTCTAAATTCGAATAAAACCATATGTGAAAATCATGAATGGTTTTTTTCCTTAAGAATCCATGAGCTAGTAACTTCATATTATTTGCATTGTTTACTTTATTCCATGATATATAGAATGCGTTAAATGCCTCTCCGATACGTTCTTTTTCGTACGTTTGTATGATATCATTTGATATATATGCCTTACCTGTTTTGATGTTAACCTCATTATGGAATTGATATATGAATTGCTTAAACATCGTCTTATTTCTAATTTGTGTATGTTTGTATCCTCGTAAATATATTTGTGCGTGTTCAGAACAATGTGGACATGGTAGAGAATTACATATTTTATTGAAGTGTCTCCATAATATTGGGAAATGTTTATCGTACGATTCGACCTTAATTTTTTCAGCAAGAATGTGGAAGAATTTCCATGTACATGGTCCCCAGTTTTGCATAATGAACTTAATCTATATAAAGAGATTTATTTTAACTGAATAGGTGTATAATGAATGATATTGTGAGTTGTACTGATTTTTTAGATATGTTGAATATCGACGATGGTAATGTTGATGAAGATAATTGTTGTCTTATTTCCCAAGAGGAATTAATGCCAAATTATATTACTTTATTATGTGGACATACATTTAATTATGAATGTATTTTAAATGAGGCTATACATCAAAAGACCAAATATAATCCACTAGATACGACAAGGCTACGATTGAATCAATTGAAATGTCCGTATTGCAGAGTTGTACAAAATAAATTGTTGCCAAAGAGAGGTGAAAAAATATATGGTGTTAATTCTCCGGAAAAATATTGTATGCGACCATATAAGTGTTGTTATGAGTTCAAGTCTGGTAAGCGCAAAGGATGTTTATGCGACAAGGAAAGTTATGAGACCATGTGTGTATCGCATATGAAAATAACAGAAAAAAAGGATAATGGTTGTTCATGTGTGCTAATTTCGGGGAAAAATAAAGGTAACCAATGTATGGGGAGTATCCATCAAGAAGGATTGTGTAAGCGTCATTTCACAATGTCCAAAAAAGTGTCAGTTAAGTAACCAAAAGAAAATATGGAAACATTACACCTTTGAACGATTCGATGTCTAAATTTACACCCTTGAAGATTCAATTTGTGAATAATATAATATAAAGGGGGTTGTTCACATGATAACTAGTAGATTAATAACTAGTAGAGTAATAACTAGTAGAGTAATAACTAGTAGAGTAATAACTAGTAGAGTAATAACTAGTAGAGTAATAAATGAAAAATTATCAAGGGATCGTAAAACTAGTATGAATGTAACAAATATTGATGACAAAAAATTATTCAAAATAATATCGAAGGAAATGTTGATAAATTAAATAATATTTTTATAGTAATAAATATTATATGAATTTTTTTAAAAAATTTGATTTTTCATTATTTGCTATATATTTAGTTATTATTGTTGTTGTTAAACTATCATATAGTATTACATTTTTTAATATCGCATATCATCAACTATTTACAGATGCAGATGATAAATATATTGATAAATTAGATACAGAAAATGACTGGTTAGAATGGTTATTTTTGGTTTTAGTATTTGTTTTAATGACTATATTATTTACTACATCTGATAAAGAAGTAATAATATCTGGTCATACAAAACAAATATTATCAGTTGCTAGTACGATTGGTATTTATTCACAATTTCAACAAAAAAAATTTTTTGGTTTAGGTAAATATATACCATTTCTAAATTAATATAATATCGAAAAAAATGAGACAAAATAAAAAAATGTCACTACATTATAAAGTTACCTATGGTTGTCTATTTGAAAAGTACATTTCTTGGTATAACTCTTTTTCCAGTGTAAAAAAAAATTGAAACATTTGTTATGTTATAGTAATTAGATTTAATAACAAATATGGACGTGGTTAGTATATTATGCGGAATAGGGTTTTTGCTCTTTATGGTTTATCTGGCAAGAAACTTGAAGTAGGATTATGTAAATATGATGTAATATTATTGTATATAACAACAATCCGAACATTGGATATGTAGTAATAAGAAAAAATAAAATCTAGTAATTTATATATATATATATATATATTACTTTTTTTCCAGCGTATAAAAAAATTGAAACATTTGTTATGTTATAGTAATTAGATTAAATAACAAATATGGACGTGGTTAGTATAATATGTGGATTAGGGTTTTTGCTCTTTATGGTTTATCTGGCAATCAAATTAGATGAACCGATCGACTAATATGAAATAAGGAGTATAATGATCTTCTGTGATCGGATGCGGGTGTAAATATGATGTAATATTATTGTATATAACAACAATCCGAACATTGGATATGTAGTAATAAGAAAAATAAAAGGTAGTAATTTATATATTACTTTTTTTTACACGTTTGAAGATTTAAAAGGAGGAGGCGTCATCGATCGATTAATATTCACAATTGATATTACAAGATTCAGTTGTTCGTAAACAATACTCAATTTGATAACCCAGCGTATATCTTGCTAAGAATACACGTAATTGTTGCTTTTTATTATCGTCGGTATTTGTATCGTCATCATTTATATACTTAGTGGGTTCGTTAAACACTCCTGTAAATGCATCTAATATTTTATCATTTTGTTCAATCTTTTCAAATTCATTGATAATTTTTTCAGGAATTTCTTTTTTCAATAATTCCATATTCTTTACTAATTCTTCATAATGCGTTTCTTTATCTATAATATATCCTTGAGAACTATCTTCATAATACAAACATTCGTCTTCATATTCTTCAGCTTCTATAGCAGCCTCTATATGCTCTTCTTTGGTTTCATAGCATTGTCTACAATAATCTTCATCAACTTCTGCACAACAATTACACGCTTTCCAAGAATAATCGGTGTTTCCCTTAATAGTTACTAAATTCTCAACATCATTGCTGTCTTGAATACCAAACCAAAATTTACCTTGTATATCACCATCGTAAAATCGTCCCATTTTATAAATATATATGGTTGTGTAATTTATCATAATGATTCAATTTTATATGAAATCTATTACATCAGTAATAAATTAATATAAATATAAACATAAATATAAAACCTTAAGTAAATCTATGGAGACGAAGACAGAACTCGTGAAGGTTGTTAAGGAATGGGTTGTCATGGATAATAGTATACGCGAGCATCAACAAATTGTTAAGGATATGAAACTAAAACAGAAAAATGTATCACAAAAGTTGATGGAAACAATGAAGACAAATCAAATAGAATGTTTTGATATCAATAATGGTAGTTTAGTGTATAAAAAAAGTAAGACAAAGAAGGCATTGAATAAAGAAACATTATTTAGCATTTTAAACATATATTTCAAGGGTGATACGAATAATGTAGAGGAACTTGGAAAGTATATATTAGATAATCGTCAAGAGGTAATTAAGGAGACTATACATCGCAAAATAGATAAATAATATGCCTGTTAAATATATGAAGTCGTTAAAGATGACATTAGTTGTAGTAGTTGCGATAGGCGCTTTGAATTTTATTATACCTGAATTAATGTCTATCGTTGATGTAGGGTATCAGTCATATGGGAGTTATTTACAATGGTTTACAATGCTTGGTTTGTTTTACGTTATTCTTCCTGACAAACAACCAAGCATATTTACATAAAATTGATATTAATTTAATAATGATTGTTACTATTAAATTAATAAGATGGAAGGACGCATTAATCAAAAGTTTGGCGATTACATTCAGGAATTCAAGAGTTCTGTCATTGAGGTTGTGAAAAAGCAAGGTTTACCTCAGGATGCTCTTGAGAATATTATTCAAATTGTATATGATTACGACAAATTTAAGTTGACAAAGGAGGATCTGGTTAAGCGTAAGCGTGTTAAGAATACGATACCTCTACACGATAGATGTTGTGCGAAACGTGCTAGTGGTGAGCAGTGTACTAGACGCAAGAAGGATGTATGTGATTATTGTGGCACTCATGAGAAGGGTAGACCACATGGGGTTGTTGCTGGTGATACAGACGACAATGCCGTTGAAGAGACGATCAAATGTGAGATATGGGCGCAAGAAATTCGAGGTATCGTTTATTATATCGATATTAATTACAATGTGTATAACACGGAAGATGTAATAAGTAATGTTGTCAATCCGAAGGTGATTGCAAAGTATTCAAGGATCGCTGATGTATATAGTATTCCCGAGTTTAATGTATAGATTTGTGTGGGCTCCTTTAAAAAAATTGACTTATTTTTTCTATTCTGCATTTGTTGTAAATTAATTAAACAACATGGAGTATACTACTATTGACGTTACCAGATTTGTTACCGATGCCGTTCATATGGTGTGTCGGGAACACAAGATTGACAGCAATGTCGATATCAATATTTTGATCGAGAAGTTGATGTCATCTAAGAATGATGCTAATAATGTGCGTGTTGATACTGACATTCTTCCTACCCACAATAATGATTCTTCAGGTCCTATTCTGGAGGAGGATAAGCCTGAACCCATTGAGGAAACAACCAATGTATTGGACGATAAGCAATTGAATATTCAAGCTAAGGAAGCTGAAAAGCAATTGAAGATTCAAGCTAAGGAAGCTGAAAAGCAATTGAAGATTCAAGCTAAGGAAGTCGAAAAGCTAGCGAAGCTTCAAGCTAAGGAAGCCGAAAAGCAGGCGAAGATTCAAGCTAAGGAAGCCGAAAAGCAAGCTAAGGTTCAGGCACAGAATGTCGATCTAATTACAAATGATATCAAACCAACCGATACCAAGCAATCTAAGGAAGCTGAAAAGCAAGCTAAGATTCAAGCTAAGGAAGTCGAAAAGCAAGCTAAGATTCAAGCTAAGGAAGTCGAAAAGCAAGCTAAGATTCAAGCTAAGGAAGTCGAAAAGCAAGCTAAGATTCAAGCTAAGGAAGCTGAAAAGCTAGCTAAGAAGCAAACGAATGGAAAGCGTGGTCGTCCAAAGAAGGATAATTCTGTCGTTGCAACGGGAGATTATATCGAATCAGTCCAGGCACAGAATGTCGATCTAATTAGTAATCTTGCTAATGATATTAATACAACCGATATGGATGATGAGCCAACCGAAAATGTCCAAGTGAGACTCTTCGAATACGATGGTGTCATGTATTACAAAAGCGACGATCATGTTCTATATGATTATACCAATCAGGATGAATTTGGTATGTGGGATCCTATCGATAATGAGATTGTTATGAATAAAAAATAGAAAACAAAATAGAAAAACAAAATAAAAATAGAAAATATATGGGTTGTGGTTTAATATGTTTTTTATTTGATTGAACAATAAAATCCATATAACCTAATCAATCAAAACCAGTTCCATCGCTTTATTGTGTGTATATATTGATATGTATTGTAGTAAAAAAATACGTAGTGTATCTAAATAATGTTAAATATTGTAGTGTATTGTGTGTATTGTGTGTATTGTGTGTATTGTGTGTATTGTGTGTATTG
>Ga0209533_1000020_pt1 | contig 151103 bp, 200 predicted proteins | sample COG_04_FD_184748 | JGI IMG/M metagenome (GOLD analysis project Ga0209533, IMG submission 184748) | Pelagic Microbial community sample from North Sea - COGITO 998_met_04 (SPAdes) (version 2) | ecosystem: Environmental > Aquatic > Marine > Neritic zone/Coastal water | place: Helgoland, sampling...
GAAGTTTTCTTTAACAAATGCAGTCATAATCTATCTCTCTATCAGTCAATTAGGTGTACATTATCTCACACTTATTTCCAAAACGCAAGTAGTAAACGTGACCAATCAGCGATAGTTGGTCACGATGTTACTAGAGTGTCAACTAAATTCATTAGTACCGCAGTGCCTGATATAGAACTTCCTATCATAATTGCTTTGTCATTCCAACAGTGACCGACATATACCCATGCAGTAGCGGCTGACGCATAACATATCTGTCCGGTGATACCAAACCCTGCGCTCATAGCGAATACTCCAACCACACCAAGTACAGTCGCTCCCCACTTAACATAACTGTCAATCGTACCCGTAGGTGTTGCAGGCTTTAAGTCTTCGACTTCTAATTGTAGTTCTTCCATCTCTTGCTTGAGACGTTTGCGTTCGACATTAAGTTCCATAGCAAGTCTCCCTGCCTTGGACATCGTACTTCCGGAAAACTCCGATTGAATTTCGGGACTAAGTTGACCCTCGACTCTTGCAACTCGTTCGTCTTCGTTCATAGTCATTGGTCATCCCGAGCAACACTTCCGCTCATATCAATAAAGATTTTGAGTGTTCGATTATCGTCTTGTAGACTGTACCGCACACTTTCATTTTCACGTAAGTAACGAACGTAGGTACGGCCTTCGCAGTCTATCACTTCAAATCTATTGATGTTATTCATTTCAGTAGTCATCATCTTAGTATCTCCTTCCAATCCTTACGAGTGGTTTCGTTATCAGGTTCCATTAGTTCGACTTTAACATCCCCTCCCGAAGCTTCGGCAGCATCCTGTATTTGTTTCCATATACCGGCAGTATTCATTCTCAGACATTCCTGAGTCTTGTCGCATATGTATCGACTACCACTATGACCAATAAAGATGAAAGAATCCATAGTCTCTTCAACGTCAACGATACCAGAGTTCATACGCCAACTATCACTACCCAGATATCCACCACTCCACCCCGCTAGGACTTTGTACAACACTTCTTCTGTTCGACCATACCCAGTATTACCACTTTTTTTAATGTCAGTAATTTTAAGAACGACCCAGTTGTCTGGCGTGTAGTCACTCATTGTTCTCTCCGAACCCACTATCCCATTCACCGAATACTTCTGGTGATTGTTCTGCTGCCTGTTCCATATAGTACTCGCCTGGATAATGTCTAAGACATCGGTATGCTTCTTTGCGTACAGCTGATGGTACTCTTGGAGTCTTCTTGGGGTCTAGTAGGTCTACTAGAAACTGACGTGTATTGTTCACCGCCCACCGGCGTTCGTTCGGCATTGTCATCTTCGCATACTCGCTAAATCTTTCATCTGTTGTACATCAATCACAGGGATTGCATTGGACTTGTGCATTGTACCGATACCCTTGACTAGGGTGCCGGTGTAGTTTAACTTTTCCTTGATTTGGGTATTGAGAGTACCCGAATCGCAAGATTTGTAAACCGGAGTCTCCCTTCGATAGGGTTCACTCTGTACTTCCATAGGTTGGAATTTGGGTGCGGGTTTCTTCTTGGTAGACCAAGCGTTGTAACTCTTCTTGCGACCAGTGGTAGTGTGGCGCATGGAACCGTGCATCATAATAAAACCTCAATATACATTATGTGTACATTATACGACACATTCTAGGGTGTTGTCAAGTGTACAATCTTCTTGCATTCGTTAAATCTTCGGATACTGGTGAGTACTCCGAACAGGTCATCGTCTGCCTTCTGGGAGAAACTCAACCAGATGATTAACATGACCCGTAGTGTCCAGAGTCCTACCTCTCTAGGAACCACTCCGGTACCTCACGGTTAGTCCACTTAGCAAAGGATTTCTTCTCTTCACGGTAGTACTTGCGATAACTCTCAGGTACACTATCTGTCTTACAGTGGTCAGGCATACACTCAGGCATCTTAGTTTCTTTCAATCGTATGTCGATATTCTTTGGTGAAAACCACAACATACCACCTAACTTATCATAGGTCATATGGACACGGCCATAACGTTTGGTGTACTCCTTTGCAGTTGCCTGAAAGTGTTTGTACAACCATCGGTAGTTCTTGTCGTTCTCACGACACCAGATTGCTGATGGGTGGTTCTTGTGGGCGACCTTATATAGTATGTTTTCACGAGCTTGTTCGGCGACTAAATAATGGTCTACCATGCGTTTTCCGGACTTGGAAGGTCGTCTCTCAACAGTGCCGTCAAGAACGCGATGCGCAGTAGAAAGTAACTGGCCGTATTCTGTGACCATCTTAACCACATGTTTGTCACACATCATCTGTGCTGATATGACTGGATCATCGTGTAATCTAAAAATATTCATGTATTATCCCCTCTCGGTAACAGAACTATATTGTAACAGAAAAATATGGCTTTGTCAATGGCTAACCATAAAAAAAGTATAAATAAACCTATGAATACAGAATTATTTGACTTTGGTTTCACCGTAGTAGATGAATCGGAACTCGAAGCTGTCCAACAGTTAGAATCCGTATCTGATAGTGCAGATGATTACCAGACTCGACTTGAAAACTTGTACAACGCGATTCAACCGTTGTTAACCAACCTGAAGGTGAACCCTGAGAAAGAGTACATCCTCTGGCCGAATCGACTCGACAAGATAGAACAATTCGAAACACACATACAAAACATCTATAAGGGATCCTAACCAATGTTTTATAACAGTAAAGACGAAGTTATCTTAACCGATGGCACCAAACAAGAATTCGTGAGTGGCGAGTATAAAGAAGTATATGCCCGTTTCTTTAATAACGCACTAAAGGTAACTACCACTAAATCTGGTAAGTATCTTCGTTATAAAAATGATGAAGTGAATATGGTAGAAGAATCTCTATCACGTGCACCTATGTTCTGTAACGCACTAAAGACCCGTGGATATAAAAATATCCTATTCGTTGGTCATTTCAATGATGCTCAGACACATTGGATGTTAGACCAGTTCGCTGGTCGTATGATTGACCTTCTACCACCAGAACGTTCAGCAATGCAAACCTTTCCGGATATGAACATCGTAGCGCAGTTCATTCCATTGGTAATGAAGACCTTTAAATATGAAGGTGACTTCACAATCGTACGTCCACCAGAAAATAAGTATCAGGGTGTCATGCACGAACTCTATATTATTAATGAAATGATGCCACAGACACAAACTTGTTCACAACAGTACAAGCACGGTCAAGACGCTTGGACTCTAGAAGGTGAACACGAAAAATTTGATGCAGTAGTCTTCCTAGGTGTTCCTATGACAGACAAACAAGTTGGTTTCGAAGAGTCTCAAGTACGAGAAATCTTCGCTCCATACTGCACCCCAGAATTTGAAATGGTTGACATTTATTACGGAGCACCGTCTTCGGTTAAATGGTACAATGGTGAAAAGAAAGAAAGTGACTCTATGGTCGACACAGCATTCTCGATTCGTTCCCAGTGGGACGAAGATACCGCTAAAGGCCGCCCGGAAGAATCAGACATCATGAAAAGAATGATTTCTGTATTCTAAGGAACTTACCCGACAGTAAGAATGAAGAAGGGACTCGAAAGAGTCCCTTTTTTTATATCCAGAATAGTACTACGCCAAAGATGAAGCACCAGATTAATACGTTGGGTCTAAAGTCCCATACGGACATGAAGTCATGTGCAGTATCTAATACAAAATCTTTTGTTACTTTAAGAAGCTTCTCCATTTCCATCTTCTAACTCTCCTACCTCTATAGTTGCATTTTCAGGCAGACTTAATTTAATATTAGAATGCCCATGATGAATAACAAATTTAACCTTACTGAACTCTCTGAAGAAACCAGACCATATAGGTCTCCAGTTACTTGCCATACGATGCACGTTTAGTGCAGTTCGGTTGGACTCTAAGAAGTTATCTGTATAACTGTCAATGGTCATATCGAACATAGAGTCGAACCCATACAGATGAACCTCAGTCGCCTTCATAATGCGACACGCATAGTCCACAGCCATATGACCGCACGAATAGTTACTCGCTGCTTCGGACAGTTTGTGTCCCGGCAACTGCGCATATGGGGGTACGTATGTGTGGAACCCCTTAATGTTCTGTGAGTACTTTAAGTAGAACGCTGCGTTGACCTCCATCCATTTGCGAGGTCGTGTACCCAGAATCCAGTCGTACTCATCGAGGTGCACTTTACTTTCACTGAGCGCTTGCATCATCTTAAAGTCGACCATACAAGACGCGAATACATCTTCCTTGCTTAGTTCGATAGGAGGCATGTTACATACGACAAGTTCTCCCTCTGTACCTTTCTTGTATAGGGTAGCATGGTCTCCGTTACCCATTACATTAACACGTCTCATTTTGGTTCCTTGTGGTATGTACCGTATATGCAGTGTGCTAGTTCATGCCCCCAAGTCAGTGTATGTTCATCATCAACTTTACTTGGAGATACAACATGAATCTCACACCTTATCATTTCTCTGTTTTCTTTTTTCAGGAACCACAGAGCTAGTCCTTCGACTCTTTGTCCTTTGGGCTTCTTACCTTCTACCGCCTTATTCAACTCTTCCCTACTATCATATGTATAGACGGTTATCGGGAACTGAACGCCAGTGTAATCTTGTGTCCCTGATAGTTTTTTATCTGGGGAAGGGTCACATGATACCAAAAACAACACCATGATGGCAAGTGTTATTTTAGATAGGATACTTTGTAGCATGACCTTCCTCTATTAGTAGATTATTTATACATGTCCACTCGTTGTAGTCGGTCTCGACAAATACCTCTGCGAGTATTCTACCGTACTTACCTGTCTTGTGAGTAATTATGCTTACGGTTGTCCCTTCGGGGGCCATCTGGTTAACATACTCTTTCGCTTCTAGACCTTTCTTCTTTTCGTCAAGGTTTCTAGTACGAGACTCGTATGCATCAATACCGTAAAGACGGAGACGTTGGTTAGCGTAAACAAGACCAAATCCTAGATCAATGTCAACATCGACTGTGTCTCCGTCCACCCATCTGCGAACTATTGCTTGATAGTTATACATATATTACTTTACTCTGGTGCTGTATGGGGTTTCTCTTGCCTTCTCGACCGCACGTGAACCAAACCAGAAAGAGATAATCGCAGCGAATATCGCCTTAGTATCTTCGTCCCATAGGGTATCTAATGCACCTGAAAGGTCTGCTCCACTTGCAAGTGCTTGTTGCAACAAGTTTACTTCTATCACTGCGAATAGAATAAAGAAACAGTATGTGATTACAGGGCGTACCGACTTCTGTAGTCCGGCAATGAACCCTGTGCCTTTGTTGATTGAGATATCGTGTTCGATAAGTCGAGCATGTTCATCGTCTGCTGCCTTGGTCTCGAACATCTTCATATCATGGTCGAATCCAGCTGCCCGTAGTTCAGCCATCTTCTCCATCTTTTTTAATTCAAATTCGTTGTTTCGCTTTGACGCGAAATGATCTGTCACTGCTGGGACAAGGGAACCCCCGAATCCTAGTAGTGAACCTATTAATCCACTCAACATATTATATTCTCCAGTAACTAAAAGTTCATCTGTTGTCTAATCACATCATTACCTTTCTTACCTGTATGGTGTATAATGATAGGATTATCTACAGCTACATTATCTATGTAGTCCAAACGTAACGTATTATATTCGTGAGGGATAGGATATATCTTACTGAGTCTTTCTATGGGAGTGTGCATATGGTATAGGATGTACTGGTCAGACTCCGTCTGATCTTCCTCACATGAGCGCATCCAAGTCGTTAGGGTATGGTTGCGGTCACTTAGAACGACCCCAGAGTTGTACCATTCCCCGTTGTCCGGTCTTCTCTTAGTCCAAGGGCGATCCACTACCATACCTAGTCTACCGCTCTCGAAGTGTTCCCATATAGAATCTAGGTCTCCATCTATCTGACAGTCGGTATCTAACCAGCATACACTGAACCCATCATTGGTCGCATTGTATATCGCCCGAGGCTTCTTGAACCAACCAGACAGTTTGTTTTCAAAACTAAGGATATAAATTTGTTTACCGAACCTAGGGTGATGCTCGATGAAGTCTATCATATCATCTGTCATACCAAAGTCTGCGACCTGTAGAATCCCTGTCGAGTGTTCGATGAAGTTCTCTATAAACCACGGCAGCTGCCATTCGGTATTATAGTCACATCCTGTCAAAAAACTTTTCTTAACCATTATATTTCCAAAACAAAAAAAAGACGGGAAAGTTTCCAATCCCGTCTTTATCTATCTTAAACTTAACTGAAGATTATAGAGTTGATAGGAACTCATCAACTTCTTCTGCTTGGGTTTTAGATATGAATTGTTTCCAAACACCAACACTTTCTAGTAGACCTTGTGACATTCCTTCGCGACATTCGCGGATCTTAGAATCTTGAACCACAGTGTCGATAACCAAAAGGTCGATATTCCTTTTCGCCTTACCAAAAGTGGCCAGTTCAGGATTGTCCTGACGTGGTAGTAGATGGTTTACTATAGAAGTGAGCTGACGATGTGGGTCGTTAACTAAATCTTCATAGGAGAGGACTAGACTATAGGTAAATTTCGCAGCATCCTTTTCAAAGGCTTCTACTGATGAGAACCCTTGAGGACTCGCGATGAATTCTTCCCAAGACATTTCTGGTTGCCAAAGCTGCCAAGTAGAAACAAGTACATCCTTATAGTCTCTATTGATCTTTAACATCTGGTTAGTAGCAAGAGAACCCTCTTCTATAGAGATCATTAACCCTTCAACAGACACAGGGTCGTGTGTTGAAGTCCAACCTAACGATGTCCATATCAAAGGTTTATATACCTTGTCGTGTGCTAGAACAGAGATTTCTAAATTAGTCTTTGAAGTCTGTAACTGTTGTTCATAACGGAGGTACATACCGTACATGTTTTGTACCATGTCATGACCCGATGTAGCACTACCAACCATAAAATGGTCGTTTAATGTTACAATACTGTATTGCGTTTCCATTTTTATTATTCCTCATTGGATTCTTTAAAGAGTTTCTTAACCCGCACGTGCGAAATGGAACTCGCTGGACTGGCCAGTCAAATACGGATAAGTGTTATTATTTATAATAATCGAACTCTTCCAAGTCCGTTGGTCGACATTTATTTTTGTTGTTGCCACATAGTCCATAGACCATATAGAATACCAGCGTATGCAGCTAGAGTAATAATACCATCAAAGATAATGTAACTTGCACAGAGGGCGACAATAACTACGCCGTCATAAGTTGTGCGTTCGCCTAGTCGTGATTGAACCCACGTCTTTGCAAGTGTACCATAAAAAGAAAGTTTTTCTAAATTGAACATGTTAATCCCTATAATCGTTAAGTGTGAAATTGGTGCCGTGCATCTTCATCAAGTCTCTTTCGTGATTGGTGTATACCAATACTTCGGGGTCTTCGATTAAGAAATCACAGCTCTTACAAAAGTCTGGATATTCTTCGGTGCGGTGTTGCTCACGTAGAGTCTCATACTCTTCACCAAAAAAGATGTCAAGTATGTTATCTTCTGAACAGTGTCCTAGTACAGCTTCTTCGTCACGTCCAAGGACTTGACAACATGGATGTACTGCGCCTGTCTTCTTCTCAAGTCCTCCCGCACGTATCACTACGTCCGGAGAGAACGGTCGACCACAGGTCTTCTTCTTACCCTCACGTACACCGGACTCCGATATGTCTTGAACACCAGACCAGTTGTGCATCTTCCAAATCTCGGTCTTAGTTCCGAGTTCTTCTACCAATGCTTTGTACTTCTCTAGTTCTGTGTCGAGGTTATCATTGTCGGTGATTAGGTGGTATGTAGATACAACACAGTCCGAACCAGACTCTTCTACGTATGCAACCATCTCTTGGATGTTACGTTTGATTTGAGCAAAGTGTCCTCCTACTGCATTGTACATCCACTTGCTGTAGTCTTGTTCATCCGCACCGATGAACGAGAATCGATAGAAGTCCAGACCAGCGTCCACGCAGTCGCGCATGTACTGACCTTCCATCTTAAATCCATTAGAGAAGATGAATGCCTTCGCACCATACTTCTTCACTACCTTGATGTATTCGGGTAGATTCTTCGCCATTGTGGCTTCACCGGAACCGTCTAGGTTCACAACATTGAGACCATACTGTGCACAGTCCGCAACATACTTCTCGAACTCATCGAGTTTCATGATGCGGCGGAACCCTTTATGTCGTCCACCCTCACGTAAGTCTTGTGGACACATAGAACATGAGTAGTTACATCCACCCGCGACTTCAATTACTGCGCGGTCAATCTGAAATGTTTCTCTAGTCATTTCCATAATAAATCTTCATCCTCTCTTCATATTCTACTGATTTTCTTTTAGTTTGTTGCAACAAGTCTTCGATATGTTCTATCCACCACCAGACACCTTGGTCTTCTTTTGACAACTCAGGATTTAACCTAAGCGCATTCGGTGTATGGTATTTAGTCACTCCTTCACCGGAGATTACCGCGAGAGGTCTAGCGAAGTTCTTTGCAACATAATGCCAGATGCCATCGTAACAGATGACCATGCGAGACGTAGAGATTAATTGCATTGCTTCGGATGCGGGTGTACGGTAAGAAAGTTCGTGCATATTGAAACCCAGACCTTCGAAATGCGCTATCAACTTGTCCCAGTCCGCATTATCGAAAAGCCGTTTCCATGTACGAGGTTTCTCTGCATTCCATGTTGGCCTCCAGAAGACTATACGGTTTGGGTCATAGTCTCTGAAAGCATCTTGTCGGAATATCCAGTCGTTGTCCGGAATAACATTGCCAGGTGTATCGTCATATGCACCTGACTCGAAATAGAATCTGGATTTGTCTTTGTGTATTGCAGCTATCCTACGTTCACCGTTTGTTTCCAAAACTACATCATCGTCAAACTTCCAGTCTCTATATCTACCATGCGCATTAAAGATATGGTGTATCTCCACACGTTCTTGTTGGTGATAGAAGTTGTGGATGTAGTTACACCGCTCGATGATAGTCTCAGGGTCTTCGAAATGATGGTAGTAGTCCTCACCGTGTTCCCAGTGAAGCTCTAGATTTATCTTTCGAATATTATGATCCGCGGCATACTTGTGGCACGAATTCAACGCCCACATGAAATCACCAACGCCTGGCGTTCCTCGCCAAGTAACTAACTCAGATGGTTTCATTTACTAGTCTTAATACTTTTGACCTGTCTACCAGAACCTGTAGACGTGTACAGACCGAACCACGCAGCACCAGCACCAACCACTACAGAGATGAGACCTGCTTGTGATGCATTTGGTTCAGATATCGTCATGAACCATTGAGTGACTTCGATCAACAGGAACAAATACGTACCTATGAATGCTCGTGGGAAAATTCGAAACGCATCGATTACATCCGCGAACTGTAACAAGGTACTGAACTTAGTTGGGGTAACTTCTTTCTGTGTTGTATCGAACTCTACTTCAAGTTCAATCTTTTGTTTGAGTGGTTTTGCTTCTGGGGTGTTTATTGATTGTTCTGAAAACATGTTAATTAACTAAACCTCTTTTGTATATATTTAAAAAGAGCGTATATGCTCAATCCATAAAATGCTAACACGCCCATAGGTAGAGCTATGTATGCTAACTCCCAAGGGGTTAAGAATAATACGTGCCATGTAAATTCAGCAATTGCTTCTGCGTCACCTTTGGGTTCAACTGTGTTGTTAATAGAATCCCATGCTAGTTGGTTTTCTTCTAATAGGGTATCCCATGTTTCTCTAGGAATACACATAAGGTCTGGTGGACAGATATCTTCTCTATATTCTGTCCCAATAGGATTGCCAAACATATCTAAGTTTGCGGACTCACTCGACATCTTTCATCACCTTATAATCTTTTGGGTCACCGTTAATTATATCTTTCGCCTTATGTTCCCATATAGTAGGAAACAGACCATGCACTATACAAACAAATGCGAGTGACCACGCCCTGTACAGATGTTCGAAATAGTTCAGTCCTATATCCCGTAGGTGTCCCATCAGAATACCTTTACACCGTATTTCTGTTCCCATAACTCAGCATCATGTTCGTCATTGACCATAGGTCTACCGCGAATGTTGAGAGATGTGTTGAGTAACATCGGAACACCAGTTCTATCATGGTACTCTTCAATAACCTTACGGAAGATAGACTCACAGTCCTTCTTCACGATTTGTACCCGTGCAGTCCCATCTACGTGGGTCACAGGTGCGTAGTCATGTAGTGCCTTAGAGGTGAACTGCATATGGTCATTCATAGGGCCACTGAAGTATTCTTCTGCGTACTCTTCCAGTACAGCAGGAGCAAACGGACGGTACTTCTGTCTACGTTTGATTCCGTTCACTGTATCCTGTACGTCATAACGCACATCTGCAATCAGGGATCTGTTACCTAATGCACGTGGCCCGAACTCTGCCTTACCGTTCGCGATACCACACACCTTGTGACTCAGTAGATGATCTACGATCTCACTAGGGTTAACCGGACGTTCGATATCGTACCCGCAGTATGGAGACCATACTAGTTTGTCTTTACCTGTTGCCTTTGCCCAAGACCTTGCAGCTGTACCCAGACCGGAACCAGCATCCGTAGGTGAACATGCGATATGTACCTCATCGAACAGTTCGAACAGTCGTGAGTTGATTACTACATTTTGTGCACAACCACCGGAGTAACATAGTTTCTTACCATACTGCCGTGCAGTACCCATGATACCCATGATTGCATAGTCTGCAAAGTCTTGGGTCGCACGTGCGGCAACCTTATCTTCTACGGATAGAATTCTTTTCTTAAACTCTTTCCGGAACCTTAAACGATCCTGTTCTCTTTCAGACTCTGCACCCCCAATCGCAATACCCATTTCAACTTCAGGTGCGATATCTTCTAGGTCATTGTACCAACTAATTAACCAGTCAGTAATTGCTTTGGACTCTGGACATGTGTCGTGATAGGCAGACAGTCCCATTACCACGTACTCATCTTCGAGAGGCCGTAGACCAAGGAACTTAGTAGTAAGGGTATAGACTAGACCTACCGACTTAGGGTAGTGCCATTCTTTGATTAGTTTGAAGTCGGAGTCGTAGATGACTGCTGTCTGTAACTCTCCAACTCCATCGATTGATACTAGGACAGTATCTTCCTTCGAGTCCCACGGGCGCGTGTAGAACGCAGCCGCACAGTGAGATTCGTGATGTTGGTGATGCGCATCATAAGTAGATGCTTCTGGATAAGGGAACTTTTCGAATGATTCTGAAGCTTGAATATGTTCAACTGACCGTCCAGTTGCTTCAATGCCACCACGCATATCAAACTTGATGACGTGGTCTTCGTAGAAAGACACATGGTCATCATCCCTTATCATGTCCCATAATACATCAGGGATATTGGGGTCGTTCTTTTTCTTGGAGTATCGTTCTCCGTGCGTGGCAAAGTCTACAACACCGTCTTCGTTAATAATAGCAAGACCAGAGTCATGATAAAATTCACTGTATCCAACGTATCTCATTATCCACCTGTGTATCAGATTAAATTTATATTTATACCAAAAAAAAGGGAGTCCTAAGACTCCCAAAACACCACTGAACGAAACAAATCACTGTCCTTTTACATAGTCGTAAATGTCTTTCCAGTTACGCATCAAAGGGAAATCTGATGTATCTTTGTTGTATTCGTGTTGCATGACAACTGATTCAAGTCCGACCACAGCACCGGCTATAGCGTTCTCTACTTTATCTTCTACCCACAGACACCCAGTATCTTTATACTCTGCGAGTGCCTCGTCTTTGTCAGCACCAGTATCTAGGTAAACATATTTCTCAAAGACTGTAGGGCCAAACAGTTCGCACAGGTTCTTAGTACGTAGATGTTGTGCATACTCATCGTTACTCAAAGAAGTAATTGCATGGAATATATATCCTTCTTCTTCGTGTAACTTCTTAACGTACTTGATTGCATCTCTCAGAGGTGGAACCTTACGAATCGTTGCACTCTCGTTGAACATACGACACAACTTACGTCCTTCACTTCTTTCTATTCCGAATATCTCGTTGATTTTGTACTTATCAACATCAATCGCTTCATACCCATGACGTTTCATCCAAGCTTGGAATGAATACATCCAATCCAACAACACACCGTCACAGTCTACTAAAATTACTTTATCTTTCACGCAACCCCCTCTTCTCTAACTTTGTTCATTATAACATAAACTTCCTTGGAAGTAAACCCTTCATTTATCAGGGAGATCATTAATTCGCCCCAGTCGGGATTCTCTAGTTGATAGATGTAGTGGTTAACTAGGTCGGTGGCCAACTCTATCTTGGTGGCATTTGAATCCTTCATAAAAAAACCTCTCACATTTGAAGTATCATTATACTACTATATGAGAGGTTTGTCAAGACTTATTTTGAAAATATTTACGGTGGGCCCATACTTCTTTGCCAAGGGGTCGTCTTGAACCGGCGATCACGCCAGTGACGTACCATATCAACCTTCCATTCACCACCCGTGTAGTGACAGAACCTTGCGTTCTCGAAGAACTCATGTTCGGCCGCATAGTGGGGGGAGTCGTTCCAAGTCGTATCGATAGTCTCTACATCGAAATCATGTTTCATCAACTGCGCAGAGATATAGGGTTGGTCATTCATGATAGACATGTGGAAGTCACCAGTATAACACCAGTCTTCCCAATTCATGAACTCATTACGTGCACGTAGACGTGCTTCCTTAGTCCAGAGAACAACTCCGGTATTCATTATCATTAGTTTGGACTTTCGGTTAGGTGGCATTACAGGGACGATAGGACAGTCATGCAGTTCGAACTTTCGACAGAAGTTCATGTAATTCTCTTCGTTGCTGTCCCAAGAGTTGTACCCACCCCCATCAGCAGTAACGAAGTCCGACTCTAATACACCGTAGACTTCGGCACCCGATTCCATCACGTCAAAGATATTCTCTTCGGTATTGACCACGATGTCTGTGTCTACGAATAGTAGGTTATCGTACTGGTCAAACATAGGGTCTAACCAGACACGTGCGCACTCGTGCAACAGTGAGGTTGAACATCCGTGACCTTTGGTAGCCACTCGTTCATCCGAGTAGATGTGAGTTGCACCAATCTTCTTTGCGTACTCTTCGAATGATGTGCGGGATATGTCCGCAACATCTTTGTACAAGGAAGAACGTGTACCGTCCCAACCTTTGATACCACCGCGAGCGTCTACTGCGTCACTCACAATCATATATTGGAATATTACATTATTCGACATTCTCTAACCTTCTCATTAGTCGTTCAGACCTAAGTCCTACTTGATGGTACCATCGCGAATCGCGTCCCTCAATAGCAGCTGTCTTCCAGTCACCTTCGAGTACCGCAGCATACATGTTCTTGAACTTACTTAGTCTTGGTCTACCTAGGTTAAACATCATATTAACCAAGACTTGCTGTACCTCATCTGGGAAACAATCGAACCGTTCTCCGTATAGTACACGACATTCGTTGATTGCGATGTCGAGGTCTTGTTGGAATGCCTCGCTAACTCTTTCGGGGGATATTTTCGTTCCGACTTTAGCGCCGAACTCTCCGTCACTTTCTTTAACGAGGTGTCCAACACCAAACGTTGGGTAGTTGAGGTGGTCGAGGTAAATCTCATAGACGACTCCTTCGTCAATCTTGAGTTGGTCATATACTGCTTGTCTATTCATGGTTTGGTTCACTTTAGGTTTACACCATAGTTTACGAATTAGTTCTATCATAACTTGATGGCAAGTACCACCAAGATAGACGCCAACAAAATGTTGGTCGTTAAAATTTCAAGAGCGAGTATAGTATGATACCACACCCACCTAGTCTTGTAAGCATTTTCTACTGTGATGTCATCGGGGTCTGGCCCTGAACTATCAACAATATTTTTCCCACCTGTAGGCCCTGACTTCAACCAATGTAAAAATTTCATACAACTTAAACCTTTATAGTATTGTCCTTACCAGAACCTTTTTTGATATTGCTAAGATGGTCTTGCCAATCCCTTCCGGCAAGTCTCATCGTAGACTTAACACCAGATACTATCTTAGGTGCTGAAGATGCAGGGAAATATCGTACCCATTCAGGGTTATCGACAATCCACTGGTCGTATTCGGAAATCCGGAGAAGCACTTCCGTGACCTCTCCGGTTTCTTTGTTTTTAAAATCATACTGTGGCATTATAAGTCCATTCCAAATTATTTTCAATCACTACGACAGAAGTCTCACACACGCTTCTGAAGAGATAATCACCTCCTTATCGAGAAAGTTGTTGAGTAGACGAATTCAGTATATTGTAATACTGGGCAATGGTTTCCGGTCGATAATTTCGATTACCTTGGGAATATATTGCTTGGCGTCTGGTATCATGCACGAACTGTTGTAGTTCGGTAATATTTTGGTTCAACTGCTGTTCTTGACTCGACATAGGATTCTCCTTAGAAGTTAGTTAGTGTCGAAAAGATTACTCGCGTATCAAATTTGGAAATGCCTCCTGTACTATTTTCTTGGTTATGTAACGACATGGTGGTTTCTTTGCCACCATTTTCAGAACGTACTCAGCATCCTCCGGATGAACGGATTCTAGAAGCTGGACGAATTGATTCTCTCTTTTGAATGATGGTGTTTGGTCACCTTGGCCACCCTTGATAAACTTACCGAACTGTTTATGTTGTTTGAGTAGAGTGGAAGGGGAAGACTCCGCTTTATTCGGAGTGAAAGGTGGGCGCCCTGCCGGAAGGTTGAATTCCAGAGAATCATCGAAGGAACCTCGAAGGATATCCTTGAACGCCCAGTTGTCTTCATATTTTTTCAAAACATCTATCCGACTTTCTCTGGAACTTGCTTCTTTATATTCCTCGAAAACTTCAAAGACTTCTTTACGAAATGTTATCATTACTACACCTTATCAACTTTATGACACATGAAGGATTTATTGGATATGCGGATCTCATACTTATCCACACATTTCCAAATAAACATTTTCAAGGTATCATCATATAAAATATTTAATTGTTTACTGCTATTAAGTTCTGACTTCAACATCATAATATTAAAGTCTTTTGTTTGTACTACCTTTATATATTCATTAATTAAAAGTGCTGTGCAGCCAATCCAAAGTAAAGAGCACAGCAAGGCAGTTATTGCCACTGTGTTATACGTTTTCATTAGACTTCCCCCTTGTCTATTTTTATTTATAACCAAGGGGGTGTCTAGGGAGAAATTATCTTAGACTATCCCAGTCCGAGGGGGTAGTATCATTTAAACGCAAACCAACTTGAGGAGAGTCATCGACATCCCAAGGCGGAGACAAATCTTCTTCGTCCTGTGCCCACACTGGACTTTCAAGATCAGGAATACAATCCTCTAAAGTTCTGAACAACTTGGCAAACTTAATCTCATATAGACTACGTATTCCAAGAAGCAGATTCGATATTTCGTCTGAATGAGTAGAAGACATACCCCTAAAGAATACATCGTCCCCAACATATTCCATAATAGTATCTATGTCAGTGGTCACATTCCAACAGTTCATTATTTCTTGTTCTAAATCAAATCGGTCTTTTTTCATTTCTCTGTCTCCAACATAATTACTTCTGAGTAAACTGAAATCTTGGTTATACTCTTATTATTAATTTTGGTTCCTAGCTCTACATAGGGGCCACCACTGGGGTCTACCATACCTAAATTTAGTAGGTCAACTCCCTCTACACCTTCCCTACCACCATACCTAAAGTGATTTAGGTCACCTTCCAGAATGAACCTAGTGGGAGAGTCGGTGGAGACAAACTCGAATCTGTCCCCGTACCGATTTTTATATTCAGAGTTACTTTTATACATTATGCTACCGCCATTTCAACTGCAAGTTCAGCTGCGCGCTTCTTCTTGACTTGGTTTGCGCCGTACCATGCAGAAGTCATTCGACCATCCGCAGTACGTCCTAATCGGTGGTCAGTTAGATACGTAACTGAGTTAAACGCCTGCCACCATGAACCACGACCATACTCAGCACCCGGCTGTGTCTCTAACAACTCATATGCCTTCTTGGCATTTGGTGCGAGGTCGTTGTATACCTTAACTTCTTCTTTCGGTGCCTGTGAAGGGAAAAGTGAGTTGTAGTATTGAATAAGAGTGTCAGCAGTGAACTGTCGTTTGGACAACAACTGAGCCATCTCTTTGTATTGGTCAAACTTCTCATGAGCAAGACCCATAGTAATCTTAACTTGGTCAGCATCAAACGCACGGCGATGGTTAATCTTGGTTGAGTTAACCGAAGTTCCCTTTAGTGCAAGTGACAGACTGTTCATACAAGTTACACGAACCGGAGTGAATCGAACGTCAATTGACTTACCATACTCGTGTGGATTAGAGAACAACAAGTATGAATCGACTTGGTCTCCACCAAGGATATCGAACGACTCCTTGATTTTTGCCATCGCGTAGACCATCTTACCATCTTTCAGAGAACCCGCAGAACTCATCTCCATGTCACCGGCAGAGCAGTAATCATTGAAGAACTCGAAGGCTTGTTCGTTTTGAACGGGGTTCCAGTTACCACCGACCTGAGTCAGTACTTTGGAGTCAGTTGAACGGACGAGCGCTTCCATACCCGTAGCCACCTCTTCACCGTTGTGGTGTACGTAAGATGGGATTTTATCTACAGTCCAATCGACACCCGCTTTCTGCATCATCTGGACAGGAGTTAGGTCATTGGACACTTCGGTACCAATACCCCAAGGACATCCACCAACAACAGCGGAAGTTTCAATTTGCAAAATGTTATTTGATACAGTCATAATATAGTTTCCTCATTGATTAAGTAGACATTATACACTTGTTTTCATTACTTGTCAATACTTATTTCAAAAATAAATGAAATTTATTCGGGGTGTACGTCACCACCACACCAATCCAACACCAACTCGAATGCTTCTATCTGTTTGATGATGTACATAACATCCTGTTCAGGGTCTGAGTCAAAGATACCTATACCCTTACCCTGCCTACGTTCTTCCAAGTCGCGTTCGAAACATTCAATCATAAATCGCATTTCCGTTCGAATTATCTCATCGGTCTGGTCACTATCTAGCTCTATCGTCATAGACATATTTTATTCTCCATTAGAATATTAAATTAAGAAACATCTTTCTCGTATATTTCAATATTCTCTTCCGGAACATTGAGGGCAATGAGGTCACGCTTCATTTTTTCGGGGTTATCGACATTCCATACAATGTGTCTCTCCCCTAAACTGTCAATCCATTCTAGATTCATCACAGTCATGTTCATGCCGCAAACTCCGACTTAGGTGAGAACCGTGGGTACAATCGGAACCGTCCCTGACTATTAATGGATTTCGTGTAGATAGTTGGTTCAGGAAGCCCTCTCTCATCTAACGCATCAAAGAACAACTGTGCATCACAGTCGCACTCTAACCATACGCTCTTGTCATTGAAGAAAGAATACTCCGAGATCTTGTTCATGAACCCTAGGTTCTCTACAGTGCGTACATCAACCTTCAGGTACGAATGGCTTGGATCAGAAATATAAGTGATTGCTTTCATTACACTGACTCCTTTACTTTCATTTTAGAAGAACTATGGTCGATTATAAGGTCGCGAACACGTTCACGGTCAAGAGAGTCGCCGTGACCCCAAGACTCGTGACGAGTAGGACTAGAACAGATTTCTACATACTTAACGATAGCACGTTCAACGACTTCAACGTTCAGACCCTCAATTGGGTATAGACCGTCATACGCATAGAACGACAGAACATAGTTGCGGAAGTTAGTGAACTCAGGGTTTTTTCTCAAACCGAAGTAATTACTAGACATAGTCAAATCTCTCTATTCATTAATTTATGTACCCATTATACTAGTTTTGATAACATGATGCAAGCAGTAAACGTGACCCAAACAAAGAAAATGGTCACTTAGTCTACTTCTTCGATGGTGATACGGTACTTCTTACCGTTCATATCTACCACGTCCAGTCTCTTGGTAGTGGATATCATATAACCTTCTCTAGGGTCTAAGTCCATTTTCACGTGACCTACTTCGCGGACAACACCCCCACATTCACTGTAACCATCTTCCAACATGGCTGGTCTAATAATTGTGTGTGCGATGTAATCGCAGTATGCCATACCATTCTTATTCATTATGCTACCTCTTTCATTTGGGAGTAATATTTAAGTGATTCTTGATAGTCCATCCAGTCGCCCTTACAGGTCTCTACCTGAGTTGAATAGTTTGACTGTTCACCGTCAAGGTGTTGTATCCAAGAAGATACCTTTCGTTTGAGAATGCCGTAAGCAGGCATGTACTCGGAATACTCGGTGGAGGATTGTGCAACCCACTCACCTTCGGGGGTTCTCTCCATATAGATTGGAGTTTCCCAATGTTCGTGGTGGTTTGATGCATCGAAGTCGATGGCATCGATGAGGTCTTGGCTGATGATGTACTCGCCATAGTATTCATTGCTTTGGTTGATGAGTGTGGCCAACTCACTCCAGTAGGCATCATCTTGTGCCTCTGCTAGAGTACAGTCGAAGAAGTAGGTGTTACCACCCTTCATCTTCCAATGTTGAGGGCACTGGCCCTGACCGTCCCACGCATGGGCACCATAGTTTTCACTACACTGTGTTTGAACAACAATCTTCATTATACAATCTCCAAGTCAGATAAAGAGTAACCACATAGGGCAAAACCAGATACGCTATAGATAAGTGTCTCGGTAACAGTCATAACGTTGGTTTCCAAAGAACCCACAGAAGCCATCACGAAGAAACCACCCAACAAACCTAACATCAATTTCATAATTTTCTCTCTCAACTCAATTTGTACAGACATTATACTTGTTTGTGAAACGAAAGTCAAGGTGTTTGATAGATTATTTGGTTATATAAAGCGGATAACTATGACATATTGATATAAAAACGGGGATAATAATGCTATAAATGGCTTGTGTTTTCAAAAGAAGTATGAGATAATGTCTGTACAAATTGAGTTGAGAGAGAAAATTATGTATATAGTCCGAAACATGATCAATGACCAAAGAGTTAACAACATGACCTTTGAGACAATCACTGCCGCATTGCAGTGGAGAATGAGTATGGGACGCACCTTCATGGGTGAGACTTGGATTGACTTTGCGGAGGCAAAATAATGAACCACGAAATTGCTGATCTAATGAATGACCTTGTAATGCTAATCGAAGCACAAGAGTGTTACAATGAGACGTACTACAACAGTGAGTACAATCGAATCACCAATCGTATTGCTGAGTTAGGAGGTATCAAATGAATAAAGTTACCGTGATACACCAAGCGTTCGAGAAGACCCCTGAGATGATTGCTTACGTTAATGTGGGTGACCGTACGGGTGACATCGCCCTTGAGTATGCATACTTTCGCACACAGAACATCCAAGGTTCGTGGAGTCGTGACGACATTGAGAACAATCCGGACTACTCAGAAGATGTGACTGTGTTAGTTTCGTTACCTGTTTTCGACGGTCAAACGTATGGATTACGTTCAACGTCTATGGGAGACCAGATGTTGTTTAGTGGTAAGACTTACGAGGTCGCGATGTGCGGCTTCAAGGAAGTGTCTTAGTCTTTAGGTAGATGCTTCGCGTGGATTTTGCAACCGATGAATGCGTTGTAGAATTCCTCGCGAAGTAGTACGTCATGTTCGAACTGCAACTTTGCTTCGTAGTATGAACATTCCCCTTTGGTGCGGCAGAGTTTCAGGATCTCTCTCTTGAAACTCTCTGCACCTTTCTCTTCAACTAGGGATTTCACTTGTTCGCTTGAACCAAAGTACTTCTTCCAGTCAGACACTACTCGCGTCTTTACCTTACGCTTTCGTGTCTTCGTCACTGGCAGTGTTTTAGGTTTCCAAAAGAATTTCTTACCGATATACTTCTTGCCCGTGTCGAGCTCAGTAACCATGTAAACGAAACCCTGATAGTCTTCGAGAAAAGACTCATCAGGGTCAAAGGGGGTATTTTCGAATGTCCATTCCATACACTTACTTATATGGTGGTTAACTCACTCTTCTTCGTATGTAGGTTCCGCATCCGCATCTGCACTACACATTGGGCAGTGTCGCGGTATCTCATCTTCGTAGGGTACCCTTACTATTGATAGAATGTCGCATATAGGACACTCAATCAGATATTCGTTTTCCATTAGGCCACCTCTTGTTCCAACTCGTCCCAACCGTAGTCTTCGCCTTCCATACCGACCACTGAATATTCGGTCACACGTTTCTCAAAGAAGTTGTCGTGTGATGCTCCGTTCAGTACCCAGTCCAACCACGGTAGTGGGTTATTCTTTTGTTTGAACAGTGGTTTCATACCCAACTGAAGTAGACGGCGGTCAGCAATGTGACGGATGTAGTCGCGAACTTCTTTCTTGGTTAGGCCCTGTACACTGTTACCTTTAAACGCAAGTTGGATGAACTTGTCTTCTAGTTTGACAGCGTTCTCTGCCATCTGGTAGATTTTAGACTTTAACTCATCATTAACAATACGTGGATGTTCATCTGTGAACTCACGGAACAACTTTGCGTTGCCCTGTACGTGAATGGTCTCATCTCGGATAGACCACTCAACAATCGTTGCCATACCCTTCATCTTTCCAAAACGTTGGAAGTTAAGTAACATGACGAATGATGCGAATACTGACATACCTTCGTTGAACACCGACTGTGCCAACGCAAGGGCAAGACCCATATGACTAGAGACGTTACCGTCCTTCATAAAGTCAATCTTATCTGCCATCTCAGAGTATTCCAAGAACGCGTGGTAGTCTTCGTCAGGTAGACCTAGAGTGTCATTTAACAGGGCGTACGCACGTTGGTGCACCCCTTCACGGTTCGCAAACGATGCTAACATATTGCGGACTTCGTTATTCTTGAACTTCGGTATTAGAAGTTCGTGGTAGTTCTCTCCTACCTGTACGTCCGACTGTGTGAATAGTCGCAGTACGTGTGTGATGAATAATTTTTCATCTTCTGACAATTTAGTCTTCCAGTCTTGAACATCTTCAGAGAGTTCTGCCTCATCTTCAATCCAGTGGATTTCTTCGTGCTTCTTTGTCAGTTCAACCGCCCAAGGGTACATGAACGGTTTGTAAGTTTCTGAAAGCTTTAGTAACGACATAATAGACCTTTTATAATAATTTGTATGTAGGCAATCTGCCCCTATCCTTCACAAGCTCGACACTCATCTCCATCATTTCCAACAGCATTTAAACTGATATCTGTCTTCAACTGAATCATAAGGTCTTCATAACCACCAATATATCTACCTTCTATGTAAATCTGTGGAACTGTCTTAACATCCTTTCGTCCAGTTACTTCTGCGGCAGTCTTCTTTATCACATCAAGGTCGATGTAATCAAAAACAACTCCCTGCAACTCTAACTCTTCGATTGCCTTGACACACCACGGGCAGTTAGATTTACCATAGATTATCGTCCGGTTGTCGTCTGCCAATGCAACTCGTTCGACTTTGTCGGATACCGTCTCCGCACGAGAACTCGCCTCGGTACGCAAATAGTATAGACCTTTCAATCCGTTCTTCCACGCGCTGAAGTGCACCTTATTGACATATGCCTTAGGTGTGCCCGATGGGAAGAATAGATTGACTGACTGACCTTGACAAATAAATGGTTGTCGTTCGGCCGCATGAGTCACCACCCAATTCTGGTCTAGTTCTTGCGCGGTCTTGTATATCGCCTTCTCCCCTTCGTTGAGGAAGGGTAGGTGTTGCACCGACCCCTTTTTGGTGATAATACTAGTCCACGTAGATTCGTTATCTTGACCCTTCTCTTTGAGGAGTTGGGTCAGATAAACGTTCTTCACTAGGAACGAACCAGCACGAGTTCTATGCGTATAAGCACATGCCTTCAGTGGTTCGATAGATGGTGATGTAGATAAAATGACTCCCGACGACGCGTTAGGTGCTATTGCTATTAAATGCGCATTACGCATTTCTGAACCTAAACCGTCTGAGTATTCACCTCGCTCTTTCGCAAGGAGCCGTGACTCTTCTACAGCTTGTCTATTGATGTTCTCAAAGACAACCTTATTTATCTCTCGGGCTTTATCAGATTCCCAAGCGACAGAGTGCTTTTGTAAGAGTGAATGGAATCCCATTGCACCCAAACCAATTGATCTTTCACGTTCCGCAGAGTATCTTGCTCTGGAGATGCTGTCCGGTGCGTTCTCAATAAAGTACTCAAGAACGTTGTCCAACATGCGAATCAAGTCTCGCACAATGTTGGTATCCTTCCACTCATCGTAGTATTCTAGATTGAGTGAGGAGAGACAACATACCGCAGTTCTATCTGGCCCTGTCGGTAAGTGAATTTCATTACATAAGTTTGACCCGTGAATCTTTAGTCCCTTATCCTTCAGAGGTTGGGGGAGCCCTCGATTCGCGGCATCAATAAAGTTTAAGTACGGTTCACCCGTACGGAACCGAACCTCAAGGATTCGTTCCCATAACTTACGTGCATCTACAGAATCTTTAACTGCACCGTCCTTCGGGTCACGTAAGTCGAATTTTTTGTTGTTTATAACCGCAGTCATAAACTCATCGGATATATTTATAGCATTGTGAATGTTCAGAGCTTTCCGTTGAACATCACCTGTCGGTATACGGATATTTAGGAATTCTATAATGTCTGGATGGCTTATGTCTAGGTATGCTGCATATGACCCCTTACGCGTCTTACCCTGACGATAAGCAATCATGTCGGCATCTACAGTGTGTAAGAACGGAATCGGGCCAGGCGCAATGTCAGAGACCGTACGAACGTCCGACCAATGGCCACCTACACCACCACCCATAACGGACAACCATCGCAGTTCCGAAGAGTGCTCGATAAGTCCCTCTAGAGTATCTGGTACATAAGTAAGGAAACATGAAATGGGCAATCCCTTCCCCTTGCCTTCAGCTGAAGGTGCGTTTGACAGTACTGGTGATGCAAACATGAACCATTTCTTGGAAACATATTCGTACAGTCTTCGTGCTAGGACTTCATCCAGTTGTCCTTTGTACATCGACCATGCGGTTGATGCTCTTGCATATGCGTCTTGTGGCGAATCTTCACCTTCTACCATATAGAAGTCTTTTAACATACCTACTGCATAATCAGTAAGTAAGTCATCTCTATCATATTTCACTTCGACTGTCATTAGTATTCCAAAATTTGGATTATCTTCCGTTTATAGAGAGATAACCACTTTCAAGTAATTTATAAGGGAACTTACCACGAACCCCTTTATTATATTCTTCATCAGTAACGATGATGTACTCTAACAGAACCTCCCTGTCTAAGCACCGAGATTTGATATCACTCCAGTACTTATCAATATGTTTGTCCGTACCATCTGACACCACCACCACGAAAATTTCTTTCTCTTCATATGTGCAATATCGTACATTATACGCAATAAATACCTTTCTGTCAATGTCTGAGAGAACTTTATACAAAAAAGTATTGTCCTTCATATGGTTGGATAGTCCTGACATGGTTACCTATTTGCTGTAGTCATAAAAGGGTTCATCTTCTTCGTACTCATAGTCTTCGATGAGCATCTGTTTACCTGTCTCCCAGAACTTCTTACAACACTTCTCTATGTATTCTTCCTGTTTTTCGGAGTCAAAGAGGCCTTCCCACATCAGATGATTATCGAATGGGTTCTCTGGATTTTTTACTAGGAATCTTTCTTTGGACATTCTGTCAAAAACGGAGTAACCTTGCATAGCAACATAGATTACATTACTCTCACAGAATTGGTGTGGAACGAGTTCTTCGACAACTTCTTCGACATCATTCATCTTTTCGAGAATGACTATCGTGTAGTCAGCATGGTGCAGTAATTTCATAACATAATCCTTATCTAAGGTGTAGGATTATATAGTATTTAAACTACTTTGTAAAGGGCTTAATTAAAATTTATCTGGAAATATTCTTTTGAGTACTGCCGCAGCATCTTTGCGTTTCTTCTTGCGGTCATGTTTTTTACGTACTATGACAGTCTGGTCTGGATTATCACCGGCACCAGCAACACCTTTGGTAGTATTGGCAATTTCTTCGTCAAACTGTTTCATGAATTCTTCGTATGTTTTCATTTCATTATCTCGTTGGCAGAGAATAGAACACGTCTGCCTGTTCGTAAGTGGGTTCCTTCGAAAATTGAGATGCCCAAGATGTCATGGGATAGACTGTCCTCTGCGATGCGGATTTGGTCACCCTTACGTACTAGTTCGTCCGCAGAGTCCGTCATAGAGTCATTACGCATACGATAGACCCCTTGACCAACAGACCCGTTCTCCAATACGTACCATTGGGAACTCTCCATGAGAACATCCAAGATGTCAATACCTGACGCCTCATGAATCTTCTGGATATTAGAATCGGAAAGGTCTCCGTGTTCCTTAATCAATGCAAGTGCGGCACCATATCGTGCGACTACCGAAGAACCACCAGGCGCCTTAGCCATAATCTTCTTGAGGTTAAATACTAGACGATGGAACGATGTATAGTGGTCACGGTATGCTTCTCGGTCATCCATTTTGTCCATAGAGAAGTCTGGATTTTTCTTACCGTCCTTATCAATGATACCAGCTTTGAACGCACCTGTATCCTCGAACTTAGTAACGAGTAGTTTTAAAAATCTAATTGTGTAGACTACGTCTGCAGCTGACTTTAGGATGCCCATCTTATTTCTCTCAATTTCTCTACTACGTATTTATCCATTTCGATACCTGTAATGTCATCATTTTTTATCGCTTGAAGAAAAACAAGGAATGGTTTGATTGTTGGCCACTGGTCTAGTGGTACTTTTAACGCTAACATCTCCACCCCCGCCTCATATCCGAACACATTGAATATCACAATTAGGTGGTTTAGGATGAGACGCTCAGCGAGGTCACCGCTTTGGTGGTACCTATTAATAAGTCTCTTCACATACTTGAATCGTTTGAGGTCGTCAAAAAACTCTTCCCCATCAATATGCGTAGGGTTGTAATAATGTTTTGCAGCGTACACAATAAGGTTATTTTTGTTCAACTTCATAGTATGGGTCTTTAAACTCATTTAATGTAAAGTCCGGCAGTTCCGGTTCCATCTTATTTAGTTCTTTGATAAGAGGTTCCATCCATTCCCAATCCGGCATTTCTTTTCGTGTAACACTATATTCGTTTGAGATGTATATGTAACTGTACTTAGGATTTTCATTACGTATCTGCATATCTAGTTTGCCTTCGTGGGCAAGCTTCTTTAATAGATGGAACTGTACGATATCTTCCCCGACAACAAGGTTTGGGTTGTAGTTCATCATAGTAGCAGCTTTACGAGAGAAGAACACTAAACGATTTAGAGTATTGCGTCGGTCACCATGACGTATCGCAAAGTCATGAAGATATACCTTGTTCTCTAACCAGCGCCGAGCATCCTCTTTAGATAATGTCCCCTCACAATATCTGACCAAACTATTAACCCCATCTTCCGTCACTCTGGATTTATATTTACGGACACCCTGTGCGTCTATCGCATGAGAAAACCCTGGCCGATAACTAGGAGGAATAAACATATGTTTCCTAACGACAGTTTGAGAATCTACTTGTTTTCTAAACAGGTCTAAGAAACCCTCTTGATAATTTTGGACGCATAACTGATTGTACAGACACACAACATCTGGAGGAGTTTCTTGATAGGCAGTGGTTCGGTAGAGGTTTCTACCATAGGGAGTGATGAGGTCATCTCCGTCGACATGTACCATATACTCGTTGTCACTCTCTAGAAAGAGTTTCAGTACAGAGTTCTTACCTGTAGCGGGAGTACCATCGGATTCGGTGATATGATATTCAATATCGTTAGACGCACAAAACCCCGCAGCCTCATCAGAGTACCCTTTATTCAAGGTATTGATTACGACTACGGTTTCGTTAGATTTTAGAGTTTCAAATTGTCGAGCGAGAGCATTAAGAGACCCGCTCGTCAAGACATAATATTTAAAGGACATGGGTTATCCGTGGTGGATTCCAGCTTCCTTCAGTTTCGCAACCAGTACGGACTTTCTGCGGCGGCGGTCTAATCGTACACCGTTCGCTGCACCTAGTTCATCTAGTTCACGTTTAGTCATATCTTCTATCATCTGAAGTGGCGTTACTGCCGGAGACCTAACAACTTCGTTTGGAGGGTCTTGACGGAACAGGTTCATTACGTAGTGAAAGATAGTAGACATCATAATTTAATCCTCAATCATTTATTTTTTGGTGGAGTCTTATCACCGTTCTTTAGATTGTCAGCGCCACTTCGAGCAGGAGATTGTTTCATATCCTTACCGCCCGCTTTAAAAGTAACATCGTGACCTTCTTCTTCTTGGTCTTCGATCTTCTTATCAGACTTCTTGTGCATATCAATGACTTTCTTATCGTGTTCAGAAGAATGGTCATCATACTTCTCACCATCTGCTGCGATTTTCTTAGGGTCATTTTTTGCTTCAACAATCTCAGTCCACATCTTTTCAAACGCAGAACGAGTGTCCACACTTTCAATCTTAGAGATCTCTGCTTTCTTATCAGCAGTCTTAGGATTCTTTTTGATATCAGAGTCACCATCAGCTTCTGGTTCTACTTCTGGTTCTTCTTCATCTTTTTTCTTAGGTGGGAAAGGTTTCTTCTTAGACTTCTCTTCGTCTTCGTCTTCGTCTTCTTCTTTCTCTTCCTTAACAGCAGGTTTCTTACCACCGTCAATAGCGTCATCAGTCGCCTTACGCTTCTTGTGAAGGTATTCATCCGAAGAATCTACGTCACCATCGTTGTCGATGTCCTTGTCCTTACGGTCTTTGAACTTCTTATCGTTCTCTGCATCGTTGACAGGGTCGAGTTTCTTCTCTTCAACTTCTTTTTTCTTCTTGTCAGTACCGCAAGATTCTGCGATTTGTTCCTGCTCGGAGACCTTCATCGACAAGTAAGCCTCCATGATTTTATTAATGTTTGACATTATCAGTCTCCGTTAAATAATTTATGCGTCAAAGAAAATTTTGACGACTACACCAGCAAAGACGGTTGCGGACAATGTAATAATATATTGCATCACCTTAACTGTTTTACCTTGTTCTTGAAGAGAATCTTCCATATCATCCATTCGCATGGAGAAACGATTCATTCTCTCGAAATGTTGAGAATTTGCCTTCTCTATATTGATAAGTTTTTCTTCTGCCCGTGCAAGGTCAATCATTGCATCAGAAAGTTTATCGATCTTATCTTCGATTCTTGCGAGTCTTTGCTCTTCACGTTGCACATGGTCTATTAATGTTGAGTTATCTGCCATTTTCGATCATCCCATTAATGTGTATTATATAAGTCTTGTTTGATATAGTTATTATATACTGTTGACTTATTAGTTAGAAGTTACGGGTGTATTTATACGAATTAATTACCATGCACGGCACGACCAATAACGCGCCTTCCACTTCGGGCCAGGGTCTGCACAATTGTGCCTCGCCCTGAAACTTTTTCTACGAGCAGGGTTGTCTTTCTTAATGGTCATATTCGGATCTCCGAATGAAACCTTGACGACATTACCTGACTCGTTCTTGGTATATACGTAGAACTTCTTAGAACCACCACGTACGGGTTTATTCAGAGTAACAGTATTACCCTGATATTCTGTTTCAGTTAGTTCGAGTTCTTCGTCAAGAGACGCACATGACTCGCAACAACCTTCATCTATATACTTTTTAAATTTTTTCATCAGTGTTCCTTTATCCAACGTTCGACTTCTGCCTTAGCAGTAGCAACATTCCTATATCCAGTTACGGGATATCTCGGAGTGTCTCCACTCTTATCGAAGACAGTGGGCAACACTTTCTGACTGCCATCTTTATTAAATTTCATAGAATCAGCACCAGATAAACGTATTTCATACATACCATCAGAAGTAACGTGTTTGAACACTTTCTTTTTACCATCCCAACCGTCAGGAACTTTCTTCCATTTGATCTTGGTAGACTCTTCTAGATGTGTCTTAAAGGATTTCATTTTTGTACTCAGTTCAGTAAGAATCTTTCTTTGCTCTCATGCGTTCTTGATGTTTTTCAATCGCTTTACGTCTAGCAACTGCTTTCAAGTCTGTCTTGGCAGGCTGGGAAGCCATAGCGACTTTATCACGTCTGTGCTTAGGAGTAGTCTTAATTGCATGTGTAAGACGGCGATAATCATCGTCCTTTGCTTCCGACAAGTCTGTAGATTCTTTTATATCGTCCATTAAAGCCTTTACGGTCTTCATGTCCAGACCCATCTTCTTAGCAATCCACTGTGCAGATTTACCTTGGTCAATATAGCCATGGAACTCTTTCATCCTACCTTCTTCAAGGTCTACAGACTCGTTACGCTTAGACTTCTGAAAAGCATTGTAATCTTTACGTCTCTTAGCATCTGCTGCTTTCTCAGCAGGAGTCATCTGTGATACTGGTTTCTTACCTTCCTCAACAGACTCTTTCATCGAACCAAAGCCTGGGTCGAACCCAGTAATGTCACGAAGGTTGGCAGTTGCCGCAAGACGTAGGTAACGTAACTTAATACCCTTACTCTCGAACTCTGCATAATCGACTTCACCGTCACTTGACTTCTGTGACAGGTTATATAGAAGACCTTTCTTAACATCAATCTTAACTAAAGGAAAGATGTCACCTGCCATACTGTTGCGAGTAGCATAACGGAATACTGTTTGACCAGTCTTAACCTTTGCTTCCTTGCCAACATATGACTTATCACCAGCATCAAGACCGAACAGTACGATACCGTCTACCCTACCGTGGCCACATACACCAATCACTTTGTAACCTTTCTTGGTTCCGTAAGCAACTACCTTTTCTTCACCCCAGTTACTAGGTGACTTATCTAAGAATTGTTGGTATGCTTCGTCAAGTTCAACAGATTCTTTCATAAGATAAGCATCAACACCGCCAGTAGACTTTAGTTTCCATTTCTTAGCCGCTTTCTGTGCCGCATCATATGAAGTAGGTGCAGTAACTACTACCTTACCTTTCTTAGCATGAACTACAGTGTAGGTCAATTCCTTTGCTTCTACAAGACTTTCTCTTAACTCACTAAACTGTTTCACGTTTAACTTCCTCTTGATGCGCCACGAATCATTTTCGTTGCTGCTCGGTTTGTATTATTTATTTTTAAATTGGGGCCTTGCGTCCCCATTGTACTAAATTGGTTGTTTTCAAAACTAGTAGACTGTAACTTTTCCTTCTTGGCTTGTGACATCTTTTTGTTACGTGGTTTCTTAGTCTTGCTCATAACTAATCCTTATGCTAAATCTTTGTCGTGGTTAAGACCACCCTTCTTCTTTTTAACTATGAAGGCGTTTACTCGTGCGTGGCCCCATTGTTGTGGTGTCGTGCCTGGACGGTGACCCGTCTTCCATGCTGCGACTCCACGGTTATAAACCTTTTTTAGAGTCTCTGGAGATATACCTGACTTCTTTGCCTTAGAAGCGATACCGTCTGGGCCTTCTTCCAGATCTAATGTATCATACACTGAATAACGACCTTCGTCAAGGTATTTCTTAAAATTAATCATGGTTTCCAATCTCCTAACATATCGTGAAGTACTTTATCGTCCATACCCGCATATGTCTTGGCGACCTTCTGTGCATAATACTGTGTACCATGACTCAGTTTACCTTGAGAGCCGTTGCTCTTACGGGTCAGAAGTTTCTTCAAGGTCATCAACGCATGTTGGTATTGTTTTTTGTTCAGGGTCTTAGACTTTATTTTATCCATGAACCCTTCATTAACACCTACGATATTCTCTTCTGCAACACAATCAGGAACTGTCTTATCACCTTTCTTTTTCATACCGACTTGCTTGTAACCGTCCCAACAATCTTCGTCATACATGTCTTTGAATGACTTGGTATACTTTGATGGTTTGGTCTTAGCGGCCGCATCGCCAGGTGCTGGTTTGTATGCAGAGGAATCGTCATCTGCTTTCTTACCATGCTTTTTGAAGTGTGCGTCACGTTTAGCTTTCGTGGACTTTGCAAGGCCTTTGTGATAACGAGCCGGTTGAGTACCTTCTCGGTCTTTTATATCGGGGTCTTGTCCTTCATACTGGATGACTGGACTAGTTGTCTTAAACCCTTTCTTACGCATTATAGTCTTGTTAACCATTTCGAACTCACCGTTCTTATAGTTTACAACGACAGGTAAATTTAGGTCTGACTGCATATCTTTCAATACCGCCTCAGCATCCCCATGCTGTTTTACACCTTTGCCCTTGTTCTTTGCAATCTTCTTGAACAACCGTTGAAGTTCCGTTACCTTAATAGCGGGTTTGTTACGGGTATCATTCATACGGTCTGCGAAGTGTCGCGTAAACTCGATGTCGATATTGAACTTCTTCAATAGACGGTCACCGAACTTTTCTAAATCGTTAAGTTGCCCTTGGGTCACATCTTCGGAGATTAACTCCACAGATTCTAACCACTTGCGCATCTTCTTGCCTTCGTTAGTCTCAACGATGACATAGTTTGCACCTAGGATAGATATGGTAGCAATCTCATCACTTTCTTTGATTACTACCACATCCCCTACCTCGAACAATTCTCCTTGCACGAACTTCTCTCGTGCTTCGGATACTGTCTCAAGTTCTAGGTGATTACGGAATTCACTGGCTTCCTTTAGTCCCATACCCTTACGCACATCGTTAAACAACTTGCGTGTGTCTGGATTTGACATGGACTTAGGAACACCTTGCGAGAAAGAAACAAAATCATTATTCGTTGCGTTCTCTCTTTGTTTAGAAGCAGACATGCCTTCAACACCAGTAGCGTCTGGATCTCTCTTACCGGCAGATACCACCTTGATGTTCTTGAAGTTATAAAAACCATGTCTTGCTTTCTGTCCGTTGTACTTATTCAACAGGACATCAAATTCTGTAATTCTGTCGTCACCAACAACCATAGTTACTGACTTGTAACCTTGATCATATAGTGCGACCATGGCGTTGATAGCTGTTTTAACAGACTTATCCACCATGATATTCCGTGCATGTTTCGGAAACATTTTTCTTGTGTGTTTGATTTTATCAGAGTACGATAGCGGATTCTTCTTTGCGTCTTGTGATTGTGACACAAATACTTTATAGTCCGTTTTACCGGACTTCTTCGCTAAAGTATCCATTACCTTGCCGTGACCAATCGTAGGAGGATTCATACGACCAAACGTGAAGTATACTTCGCGTTCTTCTTCGACAAGATATTGACTAAAATTCTTGATCACTTGTTATCGCCTTTAGACCTGTTTCTTTTGCGTTCGATTTCTTGCTTACGAACAACCTTTACAAGTTTCTTAGCTTGGCGATCTATACGTGCTTGTACCGCAGGTTTTTCGAGTCTCTTCTCTATACCCTTCTTACGAGCAACAGACATCTCACCTTTATCCTGACCCTTAGTGATCTTAGAGACCATAGCCTTACGCGCCTGTCGGCGAGCACGCTTCTTTAGGGTGTCCATAGAGGCGAACTTTCTCTCGGCACGCTTACGTGCCATTGCGATACGAGCTTTATTCTTTTTCATTCGCATCGCCATTTTGCGGCGTTGCTGCATATCTAAAACTTCAGATATGAGATCTTTAAATGACAACATGTCATATAATCCTTCTGTTGGTTTATCCCATTATTATCTTCGGGCTGAGTCCCAGCCCTTTAATATATTAGATGAAAAGTTGTTGTATGAAAATTCCATACGGTCAACCAGTTTCACCGCATCACCACCAAGTGTGTCAATTGCTACATAACCTTCTTCACCAGTCACTTTGTAACCATCAGAAGTTTTCACGAAAGTATCAATCGATTTAAGTTTGTCTAAACTATTTATAAGTTTTAATTTGACTAAAACTATTAATTTTTGCAATTCGAACATTTTAACTAAGTTTGCACGATTTGAAGCAGAAAAGAACTCCATTTCGTCCGCATACTTCTGTCTCCACGTCTCTTTACCACGTTCAGACTTCTTACTGTCAATCTCTTTTTTGTAGTAAGCTTGTCTATTACTTATCAATCCGTTAACATGCTTTTTTGAGTCGGGCAGTAATGCACCGGCACGAACGAAAGAGTTGTTGTATGTCTCAATCGACTGTGCGAGTTTAGGATTATTCTCTAATGCACGTAGAGTTGTTGCAGAGGTTTGTTTGAATAACTTACCAATTTGAGTGAGAGTCTTATTAATGTCTTTGGTTTCTTTCTCTGACATGGTGGCTTTGGTCACATCTTTCAACATTGCGTCCTGAGACCATACGTTCCTAGATTTTTTTAATTTAGAAACGTCCACTCCATAAGAGGCCTTCATCGATTCAAAGTCGCTCCCAGTATAGGTAGTGTGCCATACTATACCAATCTTTGCATCACGAACTTCTTTCCCTTGGTCATACGGTACTGCATATGCAATAGTGTTCGGGTGGAACACACTATACTTTTGTCCATCGATAGTCTTAGTAGACACATCACCTTTACCGAACAGGAAGTCTCCCTGAATAACACCCTTGATTCCCAACTCAGGAAGATACCGCAGAGCGTCCTTCAACTTAGCGTTCAGGTCTCCCGAAGTATCATCATCGATGTCGGCATCTGTCTTGTAGACCTTTGGGTTCTTATTGAAGATACCTTTCTTAGCAACAAAGAACTTACCGTCACTTGGATCAGTACCGCAGAAGACAGCAGGAGCGCCATCCCACTTTACGGACACACTCCCTTTAGAAGTACCAGCCAACATATCTCGCAGACCCCGAAGAGCAAAGATTGCCTCACGGGTTCCTTGGACACCACCATAAAGGACTTTGTCCTCAATGTGAGTCATGTGAGTATTTTTACTCTCCGTTATGAAGTCTGCGAAGTTTTCCATTATACGTTGTCTACCAAAATTATATCGAATGTTGCGGATACCTGAGTTGCTTGACCAGCAAGCACATCAATCTGGATGTCATGTTTTTCAGGGATTACTAAAGGTACTGGATACGAGATATCCAAACTTTGTCCGCCTGCTGCGTTTAGATTCGCCTTGATTCTAAACACACCACCATTAAGAATTTCTCGGCAGAACAAACGATATGTCATTCGTGAGTTGGTCGATGCTTTGTCAGAACCCAAGTGAATACCTAACAAGTACGCGGTCTTTCCAGCCGGTACTGTGTAGATTGCCATCAATGTCTGACCAAGTCCAGCAATAATCTTTGCTGCGAGTACTGCACCTAAGTTAATCTCAATATCACTTTGGTTTGTGACGGTAGACATTTTAACACGGAACACACGAGAGAATATGAGTGTGCCCGTAGCACCAATCTCAATCGTTTCGCTCTGTAGATTATAGTTCTCATCCAGACCGTCTACTATTACTTCTTCTCCGACTTCAGTTGCAGATGAAACTGAAACTAAACCGTTAGCTGGATATGGATATGCGATAGACCCATCATTACCGTCCCAGATAGTTCCGGCCGTTACGTCTCCATCGGTCGCACCAAACTTATTGATATGATTGTATCCTGTAAGAGCACCAGCTGCAAGTGGAATGTTACTTGCCGCACCAGAGGTGTTTAGGATGTTACCGTCTTTGTCCGCAAGCATCACCACTTCGTGGAGGTCTGCGTTGAATAAATTTTGTTGTCTTACTACACTAAATTGTGCCATAATTGTTCCCCTATAATAGTTTTTTACCAGTTGCCGGTTTACTCTTATAATCACACATTATGTGCGATGGATAGATTCCACCCTGTTTGTTTCGTATATTTACCTTAAAGTCGAAGTATCGATTACTGAATACAATGTCTATTCGCTTACCGTTGCCTTGTTTACCACCGTATTGTATCTCGACATCTCCAGTGATAGTGGCATACTGCGGGTTCTTAGAGTCAGACATTTCCCAGAAGTACACCTTACCGCCTTCCATGCCGTGAACCATCCAATAATTAGAACCAATACAAGTCTGTAAGAATTTCTTTAACTTTTGTTTATCTAATTTTGCCTTGACGTTAGGGAATTTTTTTCTTCCGTAATTGTTAAATACATCACAGAATATATCATCCTCTATACCGAAGGTATCTAATATAGCCTTGCCCATAGTAGTCTGTATTGACCCAGACTTTATGTCAGACGGAGTAAATATCTGAACAACACCAGCGTTCATGAAAGTCAAAGTACTTGAGAACTTCAATGAAAGGTAACTGAACTTTCCGTTAGCGTGTTTTAATGTAATGTCAGTTAACTTTTTACCGTGTTCTGCGTGATTATATGGAGCAATAATCAACTGGTTACCTTGCATTTTAATGGGCCGACTTTGGTTCATACCACCTTCCGCAATAACTTCAGTTACCGGAGATCTCATCTCCTCAGCACATCTAACAAGTACCTTCTCGACTTCTTTTGAATACGTCTTATTACTTTTTAAACCAGACAGTTGTTCGTTCAATACTTCAACGAAGTCTTTCTCAAACTTAATCCCTTTGTTTACTCTGGTACCGCCAGCAGGTTGACCACCAAACTCTTCGGTCTTCTCCAATTTACCGAGAGACAGTTCGACTCTGGAACTCTGGCCTTGCATCTTACCACCAACTATTACCTTCCGTTGATTGGTAGGTAATAGTTTCAGAGCAAGAATCTTGCCAGCAATGTCTACTGGTTCCCCACTAGAGTACTTCGTGTTGTTGATAACAACATACTCAGCAACGAGAATGCCGTCATCCGTGACAAAGTTATTAGACTTACCATCCATCTGAAAAACTTTTTGCACGAGAACTTCGGAACGATATTCTCTATTTTCTCTCGTTATCTCATTGTATGATAAATTTGCCATTAACCAGTCCTCTTTACTCTCTATAGAGTATAACAGATACTATTTATATGTCAAGAACATTTGCACTATTTTCTTCATTATATTGGGCAATAGTGTCGCGAAGTGGACGTACCCAGTTGTCACGATGTTCAATAAACACTTGAGGTTCGTGATTATCAACGGAGATAATTGTAACGAGTTGAGTGATGGGCATTCCAGTGCGTTCTTCCCACATGATGGAATATGCAGACTCTTGCATGAAGTAGTTCTTAATCCAGTCAAGACGTTTGGGTTTCATAGAAGTCTTGTAGTCGATGATAGACAATTTACCATCGAAGACGCCTACGCAATCCACACGGCCGGCAACACCCAGATGGGTAGAGTACAGTGGTGCTTCTTGAGCATGAACGACAGAAAGACGTTCGTCAAGGATTGGTTTAATCTTTAGGAAGGAATCTATTAGGTCAGGAGTACGTTTGGTCAACTTCTGTTCACCAGTGTCGATATCCATAGCCATGTACTTGTCATAGTCTGGATCGTTGTTGACATACTGTTCACAGATTTCGTGAACCGCAGTACCACGCGTAGATGCGCGATAGGAGACACGGTTCGCTTCTTTCTCACCAACACGAGCACGCCATTTAGCAATGGAGTCGCGAGAGAGAATAGAAAGAACAGTAGTGATAGAAGGTAAGGTGATACCTTCGGGGGTTTCGTATTGACGACCAGTGTCCGTAGTTACGGCAGTCATCTCAGTCAGTTCCACGGGAACATGTTTAAACATAATATAATCCAATTCAATTTAATATACCCCTATTATAAAGGATTTGAATGGATTTGTCAATAGGTAAATGTGACTAATTTTACTATATTGGTCAAATAAGAATCCCCACGAATACGGGGGCTCTTGTAGGGTACTTTATGTCTTGGAGAACCTTAACTTACTGCTCTGGCATTTTTCTCATGCACAAAAAAACCGCCCAAAAGCGGTTTCTTCGATGTTACTTGTCGGCTAAGCTTTCTACAGCGTCGTGAGACTGGAGGCCGTCCCAGAACTCTCACCAGATGCCCTAATTATAGGCTTTGATAGCAGACGAGTCAATCACCGCTGAGAATAGCGGCAGTCATTTCAGTCAAAGGTATAGGGTCGTGTGTAAACATAATATAATCCAATTCAATTTAATATACCCCTATTATAAAGGATTTGAATGGATTTGTCAAGGGTGATAGGTGACCAATTTAGGACTGTTGGTCACGTAAGAATCCCCACGAGTACGGGGCTCTTTATGGTACTCTTATGGTTTGGTGAACCTTAACTTGCGAGAGGTTTAATTCTCTGCTGCTTGGCATTTTTAACATGCACGTTTTGAGAGATCGCAGTTATCAAGTTAGTGCGCAATGTTAGGCGCAATGTTCATCTCTTTTAGTACCGAGCCCCGTACAGTGGGGAAATTGGTGGAGGAACGGGGAATCGAACCCCGATCGACGCCGTGCAAGGGCGCAGTAATCCCGTTATACTATTCCCCCAATAATGCTATTACTTCTTCCTTGTATTTACTATGAAACATTTCATGATGATTTGGACATAATGGTATAAGGTTATTTATATCATTGTTATGATGGTTCTCATCCATATGATGAACCACCACAATCTTATCAAAACCACATATCCTACATTCTTTAGGATTATGTCGAAAACATAGAGTTCTATAGTTAGTAGCGTTTTTATTCCAATAGTCTTGTCTATTATTGGCACAACTTCTACTACAGAATTTAGATTCTGTCACTTTCTTGGTGAGTGCTCTACCGAATACGGTATATGATTCTCCGCACCTAACACAGTCTTTACTATGTTCTTTTTCTTCACCAAATCTTTTATTGTAAGCAGCTGTTTGTTTTTGTTTATACTCTTCAGTATGATAACGACCATTATTCATAATGCTCTCCTTTGTTAATCACACTAATATTTATAATAAATGCGATTTACAAACACTCCTACCTCTATACTTTCTTATCTCTATTTATAACCTTCTCTTTCTTAACCGATTCCTCGGTCTTTTTCTTCTTACCAAAGATGTTGTCCCAGTTATCTCTTCCTTGTTTTGATAACGTCTTAGACTGTATGGCGTCTCCGGTTATATCGTTTCTGCTTACCATTCATACACCTTTAGATTTGGAGCGGGTAGTCGGGTTTGAACCGACCGCCTCAACCTTGGCAAGGTTGCGCTCTACCAAATGAGCTATACCCGCAATATTGGAGCGGAGTGTAGGAGTTTCACCTACCTTCAATGGGGGGCACCCATAGACCCAATAACTGGCCTCCGCAAATTCTTTACTCTACAGTCAACTGGTCGGCCCATTTCAATTCCTGAATGATTCTATTATACCAATTAGAATCTTCTTCTGAATTGTTCGGATTATCCCTTTCTACAGTCAATTGTTCTATACGCACAGTTATATAGTCTGTTCGTCTAGACGCCTTACGTGATATCCTATCTAATAACTTTTTCTTCGAACCTGTCAACACTTCTATATTATTATAATCCATTGTCATTACACCCCAAATCTCTACGCGAGTCTTCATCATTGTTAGTTACACAATTACCACTTGGTAATTCTTCTGGTACATATCTCATCAAGTCTGAGTCGTATAGACCCTCTTCTAAGAAAGAAATTAAGTTGTCTGTCTCTTCATCAGTCAGACTGAGAGGAACAAACCGATAATCCAAATCAGTTATCTCTACCTGTGGATGTTCAGGAATACCTGCTACTTTATATCGTACAACATCTGCTATAGATGACATAGAACCACCGTGACCGAATACAGTAGTATCTTTAAGATTGTATAGGGGTGGTACCTTAAAGGCAAAATCAGACATCTGGTCACCAGTAAATCCACCACGACCTTTTCGGTCGGCTTCTTTCACTTCACCAACAGTCTCTTCCCAGATATCCAAGTCATGGAAACCTAGAGTCATAAACACTTCACTCGCCAAAGAACCGACAGGTGAGGATAACGCGGGCCCATTATGACACCCTGCACAATTACCTTTACCGAAGAACACCTTCGCACCTTCGACTTGTTCTAGGGTCATAGCATTTTCATCACCTCGCAACAACCTCTGGAAGGGTGCGCGGTTTGCAAGTACAGTACGTTCATATGCTGCAATCGCAAGTGCAGCTGCTTCCAACATGTCGTCTGGTTGAGATGTACCGTATGCCGCTTCAAACATCATCTGATACTTCTCATTAGTGGTAAGGATAGAACCCTCTTCGCCAGGATTAAGTCTATGCACTCCTAGTCCAGCAACCGCCTGAGTCTCCAGACCAGAGAAGTTACGTAAGTTAGCTTCCTTCGGAGTACCCTCGGTGAAGTGTCGTTCAGGATCTATACCAATATTGACAATACCACCAATCACATTACCGAATTGGCCATTCCATAACATAACTTCTTGGTATGCGGTATTCAATATAGTAGGCGATGTTAAAGGTTGTACATCAGCAAACTCTTCCATACCTTCCGCGAAATTACGATGGTCAAATCCAATACCACCTTCACCAATACCTTGACGAATACCGGACTTAAATCCGTTCTGACCATTATGACAAGATGCACAAGACCATGTGTTGTTCATATCGGTTTCATTGGTCTCGGTCGAAGTCATACCAGTTTCATGGAAAAGCAACTTGCCGAGTTCCACCTTATCCGAGGTAATAGGATTACTAGGGTCTTGTGGGATGTTTAAGAAGTCATCGCTCTCTGGTAGGATATAACCTTCATAGGAACCGGTCGGTGAGGTTACACTCAATATATCACGAAGTTCACCAATAGAAACTTCTAGAGCTGTGGGTTGTGGGGGCGGAGTAACCGTTATAGGTTCTACCGGAGTAGTCTCAGAACCACCGGAACCACAGGCAGTTAGGAATATAGACGATGACAACAACGCAATTTTACTATTCATAATATAAGAGCCTCTCATAACTCTTTTCAATTGTAGTGGCGGAGAGGGTGGGATTTGAACCCACGATACGCTATTAACGTATGCCAGTTTTCAAGACTGGTGCATTCAACCGCTCTGCCACCTCTCCATTTACTACGTATGATACACTAATAATTACTGCTTGTCAACCCTTTTTATAAAAAAGTTTGGCTGGGGTGGGAGGATTCGAACCTCCGATATCGGGATCAAAACCCGAGGCCTTAACCGCTTGGCGACACCCCAAACCTGTTTGCTCTACTGGGCACCACTGATTCAGTTATTTTAAAAGGGGAATCAGACCCTTTATAATTAAGTGGTCGGAGATAAAGGATTCGAACCTTTGGCCCCTGCGTCCCAAACGCAGTGCTCTGCCAGACTGAGCTAATCTCCGTATATGGAGAGCAGTTTACCTCTTACTCAGGAGACGGGCGTAACGACCAGCACAAGTTTAGAGTCATTTCGGGACTATAAATTAATCTTCTCGAAAAAAAGCAAAGTAGATGACTATGCAAGTCACTATACTTATTATTAAAATATCTATAAAACACATACGTTATTAAAATACCTTATTAATTTGTATTTGGTTGTTGATTATTACTAATGTAGTCGCAGTATTCATAATATTAAGAGATGTTTCGCGAGACATTAAGGTTGTATCGCCCCTAAGCGCGGCATATATTAACAGATTCGACAATAGTTTAACCCCTACAAGTGTTTGAGGTGAGGGGTTATTTCCATATACAGGATTTCCTTCCTCTAGACACTCGTTAAGGGGCATATCACTGGTACATACATACTTTAATGCTTTATAAGTTTGCAGTGTGTCCACTGTTTGCAACGCTAGAAAGTATTTGTATTTGGTCTGTTCCTTTTCTGTCCAATCATTATATCCAGTACCGGAACAGCCGGTAAGAAAAACTAATAAAAGTATAGTTAAGATATTTTTCATTATTGTACCTACAATATAGTTGGCGGACTGGACGGGACTCGAACCCGCGACCTCAGCAGTGACAGTGCTGTATTCTAACCAACTGAACTACCAGTCCTTTTATTAGGGTTTCCCCATGTTTCCGTTTGAGAATGACAATTAGGACATAACAGCCGCAGATTTTCTATGCGATTGTCTCTATTGTTACCGTTGATGTGGTCAACCTGTAATATTAGAGTCTTTCCGTTGTATTCTCTTCCCACTCCACATTCGGAGCATGAGTCATATAGTTCGTTGATATATCTCCTGATACCTTCTCTGTAGTTAGAATCTTCTACCAACTTCTTTTTGACTACGTCCTGTCCTTGACATTTATTACTACAGTAGATGCCCTTAGATTGACTTGGGTAATACTGAAATTCAGTATCACAATTTTTACAGATACCTTGTGCCATTATACTTCTCTTTATTAGAATGATGTATTTATTTATACCATTCTAACTTTTAAGAAGCACTACCAGTCCAAATTCTTTTTAAATAAGTGTGGTCGTCTTCAGTCTTTGTCAGAACAAACACATCACCTTCTTTAAAGGGTAAGTTAGACAAATCCAAAGCCTCGTCATCGTGTTCACTCAACAACTCAAATCCGTTAGTATCTATCTTAAATTTATATCCGAGATATAGCATTTAGAACCACTTTTTTCCTTTCTTCTTCTTGAAAGGATTTGTAGGTGTAGGAATCTTGTCGACGATAGTCTGTACCGGAGCAACAACTTCTTTTACTGGAGCGACGACTGGAGCAACAATCTTATCTACAGTGTCCTTTACTGGTTGCACAACATCTTGCACTGGGGCGATACTGTCTTCTACAACATCATATGCGGGGTCAACATCTACAGTGACAGTTCCTTCGGTCTTCACACCAACAATAAACGCGAGGTTTACTGACCCGCCAATCGTAATGGGTTTGCTGTCCTTGTTCCAATCTGGGACTTGATAACCACCACCGATAGTTCCACCTACCTGTGCACCAACTGATACAGAAGTGTCGTTCACTACAGCAAGACCTAGACTTTCATTAGTATAGTAAGTGCGGTTACCTACACCAGCCTTCGCTCCTGCGATTGCACCACCCTCAAACCAACAACCATCTGACCCTGCGTTTGCATCAACTCCTGCCCATGCGTAGAGTTCTGCATATGCATATAACTCTACACCTACTGCATGGTCACCATTCTGGTACTCTGCCTTCAATGCAGCTTCTGCACGGAGTTTCGCTTCCGCAACTGCTTCGAGATATAAGTTATCGTCTCGATAACCAACACCATATTTCGCAGACGCATTAGCCTCTGCATTCATTAATGCCTCACCTCTTAGGGTGTTGCCATCTGGATCTGTCCACTGACCACTTGCATTTACATAAATGCCAGCACCTGCTCGGTACTCTCCGTTTAAACTAGTGTCTGTGTTATCAGTTCCACCTTCTGCACCGGCATTAGCGCCTGCGCCTGCTGTTGTGTCGACCATCAATTATTCTCCAAATCATGTGTGTGTAATGCTAATAAAGCATAATGTAATACCTTTACAAGGTCTTTTCGGTGATCTGATACATCACCCTTGTTTCCATAACGTGCATTATACTTATCCACATTACCTAGAAAGAAACCCATACCATGGCCGCGATCAATAATGACTTCACTGGATTGAATACCAGAAGTGCAATAGTGTGCATTGTAAGTAGAGTCAATGTAACTCTTAAACTCTTCTATAAGTTTACCTTCGTTAAATTTGTAATCAATGACACCTATGTCACCGGCTTCTCTCATTGATGTACCATTAGTATATTTTTCGAACTCCACCGTCTCATTGGTGTAAGGTGGAGTGTGTGCGTACATTAACTGACTCATATAAATTCCCTCAAAAGTGCTGATCCCAGCATTACCATCATAACTGCGTTAAGTATAATCAGTGCACGGTCTTCCCACATCACTGATACCCACGCCCAAAGACCCGTGCCGACTACTCCTACGGCAAGATCGTATAACCTATACTCAGGGCCTGCTTGTCTAAACATTACCGATATTATGATACAAACAGTCGCAGCCCATTTCACATACCAGTCAAGATTATCAGGATACCATTTAGTATCAGGTTTACTCATTAGGACTTACTACCAATAGTTCTTCTAACGATATCGTTGTGATTGAACTCTGCCCAATACAACTCAAACGCGACTCCGTCTTTGAGACCTTCGAACTGGTGGATCTTGCCTGGTTTGACTTGGGTGAACTCGCCCGCACGTAGTATGGTTTCGTCAACAAGACCATCTTGGTCATCTTGCCAAACACGCACAATCATCTCACCGGATTCTACGAAGAACCCGTTCCATTTGTGTTCGTGCAGATGTTCGGAACACTTGAAACCTTTTTTAAACTCGATACGATGAAACTCAAGAACACCGTTCGCGTGAACTAGTTCTGTCTGTCCCCAGATCTTTCCTGATTTCATTGTCATACTAGTCTCACTGGTTCATAATAATTTGGTACGAGTGAGAGGACTTGAACCTCCACTGATTTCTCAACAAGAACCTAAATCTTGCGCGTCTACCAATTTCGCCACACTCGCATTTTGGCTCCAAAGGTTGGGGTCGAACCAACGACCAATTGATTAACAGTCAACTGCTCTACCACTGAGCTACTTTGGAATAATTTCTTCTTTACTACTAAGACGATATTATACTACAAAACCCTCTATGTGTCAAGAGGGTTGGTGTTCTAATATGTCTTGATTTGAAAACCCACGTTTCACTAGTTCATTACGAAATTTAACTTTTACTTTCGGGGTTCTGCACTTATCGAACTCTTCCCACAGAGATTCGGTGGAAAGGGATTTTACAAAAAACCGTTGAGTTGTAATCTTTCCGGTCATGCGGTCTTTTACAATAGTATCTTCTTTGTACTTAGTTGGCATAATATAGTTCCTTATTAAAGGGTTTAAGAGTTGTCGATTTTTTTAATCTTCGCTTAGTGATGCGTTGTATGCATCAACTACTTCGTCAGTATGCACAACAGCACAGATAGCCTGCACCTCTGCTGACTCGTTGCTGTAGTCTTGACCAGCCGTGATGACGTGTCTGTGGTAGCCTGAAGATAGCTCTACGCCGTCTTCTAAGACTTTGGTGCAGGTTCGTACTTGTACTGCTTTGAACTCACCTACGATTTCAATCTTGTCTTCTGATATTACTTTTTCTAAAGCCATTGTGTTGCTCCTGTCTGTGCCTACCGTCCGATAGGCGTATGGTTGTTATGCTGTTTGATATGATGCGGTTACATGGACGTATCTTGAGCTGCCTGCTGTCAAGTTTGCAACGACCCAATTACCGCCCTGTATCATACCCAGAAACTCTAGTTGTGAGGTGCTTCCCTGTACAATTCCGCCTACAGTTTCACAAGCAACATTAAATGTGTTTAAATATGTTACAGGAAAAGAAGACCTTTTAGGCCCATTTGCAAAAGGTAAGCCTGTAATAATATGATTAGGAGCGCCCGTTATAGTTGAGGCCTCCAAAGCAAGAGTGACGGTAACTAAACGTCCAACTTTAGTGTATATACCAGTCATGTCTGTAGCTGTAGCTCCACCGCCTAAAGTAGGAGTCCAAGTACCCTCTTCATAATCATCCAGCTTATTAGCAGCACCTGTGCCGCCTAAGTAGACACCGCCTCCTAAATATAAGTTCTTAAAGCCGTTGTTGTCATCGCCCAAAGATATCACGCCGTCAACTTGGGTTCCGTCTCCGTTTGTCGGTTGTATCTCTTGAGATGCGCCTGTCAGTCCTGCTCCGTTGGTTCTTGGGTCTAAGATAATTGTGGATACAAGCCCAGCGCGAGATTGAATACTACCTACGGTTGTGCCGTCTTTGCGGAGCAGCATAATGTCGCCATCAGTTGTTCTGCGGTTAAACACGGCAGAAACGTCTGGTCTACTCGCTGAAATAAAACCTGCACTAGAAAGCTGAATTCCCGTGGTTGTTAGGTCTGCAACAGTCTTACCCACAAGCAAATTACCTGCGCCATTTAGAGTCATCTTAGGCGTAGTGTTAGCGTTGGCATAGAAGTTTAAGTTGTTACTTGCGCCGCCAGTTGAGCCTATGTCCCAGTAGGACGAAGCGCCAGTGTTCTCAATGACTCGCAATGCTGAAGGCAGGTTAGTAGATACAGTCTTAGAGTAAGCGTTAAGAGTGGCAGCGTTGGTTGTTCCAGTGCCTGCTACAACTGAGCCAGTAAGTGAAACACTACCAGTAACGTCTATGCCTGTGTCGTCTGTTCTTATTTTTTCAGACCCATTATGGAAAAGTTTAACGAATCCGTCAGGCTCAGCAGTTATCATATTCTCATCATCAGCAACATTATTAACTGCAAAGTTTTGTGCTTGTATTTTTAAGTTTCCAGTACCTGCGTCAACAATTCTACTCTGAGTTCCATCATGATAAATCTGTAGGTCATCACCAGCACCAAACGTAGCCTTGTCATTGTCGCCAAAGTTAATGTCAGCAGAGGTAGTCAAAGGGCCGGTTAACGTACCACCCGATACTGGTAAATATCCAGCAAACGAAGGTGGAGTATATGTGAAAACACCTGTCGTGTTATCGTATTCTAAATTTGCAACACCGACCGCATTAACCGATACCGAAAGGTCTGTCAGCGATATACCTACTAAGTCAGGAATACCAATTAAAGTTGCACCAGTAAAGTCTACAGTACCGTCTGCTGTAATGTTAGCGATGTTTAGGTAACCGTCAGTACCATCAGTACCAGCATCCATTACCAGAGAAGCAACATCCAATGGATCATTAGGATTAAATCCTACTTGCGTAGCATAAGTACCACCAGCTGCTCCGCGACCAATAAAGTTGTCTGCATACACGTCACCTAAGACGAGCATATCAGTCTCTACTTTAAATACTTTTGTACTTGACATATTAGGTAATCCACTCTGTTCTGCTAAATTTTCAGGAACGTTCTGTTCTCCAATATTGACGTTAGGTGTCTGGGTATCGTTAGACATAATATCATCTCACTATAAATTTGTAAATGTGTTTGTACTATTTATACAAAAAAAACATTTCATTCAATATGGCGTCCCGTAGGGGAGTCGAACCCCTGTTACCGCCGTGAAAGGGCGGTGTCCTAGGCCTCTAGACGAACGGGACATTAATAAATTTTTTCTACTAAGATTGTGACTTCACCGATTTCACTGGAAACCATGATTGCCCAATCAAAGACATCAACATGTACTGTGTCATACTGATAGTCTTTAGTGACCTCTTGGACTGCTCTTTCAATTGCACCGTCCGCATCACCATGAACGCATATCAGTCCACCCATGTGGTCGTATAGTATATATGCGTTATTTACCTCCGAATCTTCTGGAAATAGACCTGTTGGCATAGACTCGTAATCTATCGGCATTAGTACTCCTCTTTATAGAAGATATGGTCACCAATCCTACCAATCAATCTCATACTTGAGTGAGAACTCCATTTAGGACTGACATAGTTTGCATGGTAGTGAGTAGACCCTTCAGTTAGTCCTCGGTGTTTCTTAGTGAAAATCATGTCTCGTGCTATATCTTGTGCACGTAACCAAGAATATGTCTCTACTGGTTCATCTGCAAGACCATCGCAGTACCAACTGAACTGACACATGTTCTTTCTCGGTATGGACATTCCTCGGTCTAATCCCCACTGACTCAGTACGGCTTGTTTAACAACTCCACAAATGGTGGACGGGAATCTTCCGTGTTGTACACGGTTAAGAGTAACATCCGCAACTGCATACTGACCGGCGAGACTTTCACTTCTTGCCTCATGATATATATTCAATGCAAGACAGTTGATTTCTTCGTTATCGCGCATATTTGGAGTTTCTGCATGGACTAGGCTAATGTAACCTAGAAAACCAAGCATAACAATCCCTATCGATAAGCGTACCATAAAATTCTCCTAATGAATAAAGAGTTATTATACAGGGTTTATAGAGGAATGTCAAACAGTTTTTCGTAAAAGTTTTAGAAGTTTATCTAATTTCTTTTGTTGTTTGGGGGTGGGACTGTCCCCTACCTTAGATAGTAGGAGAGCATATTCTTTAGCGAGATTTGACTGATAGTTCATTATAGTTCCTCAAGTTGTTGAGTTATTATACTATAATGAACTATTCTTGTCAATCATTTCTTTTTCTTTTCTCCGGCAATCCACTTCTTCGCTTTAGCATTTTCTACTGGAGCTTGAGTGAACTTAGTAGCATCACGGTATGCGCGGACTGTCTCTTTCTGGTAGTCCTTACCTTCAGAGTTATCCACAACTAGAAAGTTCTTCTTACCGAACATCTGTTGGAACTTACCAATATTTTTTTGTACCGCTTTCCAGTACTCAGTAACACCTTTGGCACCTAGTGTACGTGCGCGTTGTGCATCACGAGAGATTGCAGTATCAAGGTCAGTATTCACGAAAATCATTGCGACATCGTAACCTAGTTTCTTGAGTTCTTTTGCTTGGTCTGCAATCTTACTTGGGTCTTTACCAGTACCATCGATGACAAGACCTAGACGACCTCTGATGTACATCGATTGTTTGATGTCAGTAAGGCTCTTTGCTTTACCGCGAAGTTCTTGACCCTTTACGGAGAAGATGTTATCTGGATTCATTTCCATAGATGCTTTCTTCATGGCGTTCTCAAACGCATCATCAGAGTTAACAACTTTATAACCCATAGAAGTCAGACCTGTCTTACCGACAATGAATGACTTACCAGAGCCTGGGCCGCCAGCGAGAAAGATTGCCTTGAAGATTGCTGGGTCGTTGACACCTTCGTTTAAGAAGGACTTAAATGATTTTACCACGGTTGTGCTCGCCATAGTTGGAGGGCAACTTCAACGATTTCCGCTTTACGAGAAGGAAGACGACCTGTTCTGCCTTTAGATGCGATATAAGTCTTCAGTTCCGCAATTGTCATAGCAAGGAACCTTTCGCGTTGTTCGTCAACGTCCATCTTCGCAGGGCCTGTAATAACAGTTCTAGTATTTTCGCCTCTCTTACTTAACCATATGCCAACAGCAATAGCAAGGACTAGAAAAAGACCAAGGGTAAATTGAGTATCATTCATAACGTTCTCCACAAGTTAATGTTAGTTAGTGTGTTTATTTATACTTCTTTTTGATTTGACTTTTCAAAAGTTTCAATCAAAAACTCTGCAAAGACCTCTTGGGTACGTTCGCCAGGATGTCCAAACTCTTTCATGTCTTTTAACTCCCTACAGAGAGTGTAAAGGTCTTTGCCCTTTCCTAGTCCGACTCTACTGTCAACGTCAAGAGATTCTATAGAAGAAATTAACCATTTCTTGTAATCCGGTATAGAGTCTATTCTGAACGGTTTCTCCAAAATCTTCTTAGAAGAATCATCAGCAGGCATGTCCGTCAATACCGACATAACATTAGACCAGTTTCTTTTATGAAACACACCTTGTATCAGTTTGATTCCAGCTGCATCACAATAAGACTCCATCATCTTCATCTTACTTAGGGTGTGCATAATATCGGTCTTAGAGTCATAAGCAGTATCAAACCAATCTTTCATCACACGTCTCTTGTCTCTATCCCATATCAATTCAGTGCGTAACTGAGAGAACTGCGTAGTGTCAGTTTGACGGCCAATCTTCACATCGCGGGCATCGGGCATATACTCTACAACTTCCGAACGTTGCCACGCAGACCACATCACAACCATGTGCGTTACTTTGTTAGGGTTTTCATGAAGGTAGTCTGTGATCTCGCGGAATATCTTTTCATTACATGCACCACACACACCACGGTTCTCATAGTCCAATCCCAGTTTCCTAGCGACTATAGAAGTAAACGTGAATCCCCAATGTGTGGGTGGGTCTTGGTCAAACCCTTCTAGTTCATCACCCCAGACGAAACTACAACCGGCAGTTAACAACATTACTTAAACAGTTCCTCGTAAAGTTCATAAACTTCATTAGTTTCTGTTCGAGATTCTTCGAGGTTTCTCTTATGGAAGATGTTAGCAATCTTTCGGAAGTGTTTCTTGTCCACACCGTATTTCTCGTTCGTGACATCAACGATGTCTTTCATCAACTCTTTCTCTGCATCAATACGTAACATGCTGTCTGACATCTCTCGGATTGCCGCTGCAACCTTTTCTTTATCTGGGCCTATCATAATACTATTTTCACTCCACTAGTCGCTTCAGTCCATGCTGATGAGAAATCATCGTTAGTTTCGGTACATAGTACATACTGTTGAAACGTAATCTCTTCAGGGTTCTCTTTACTTGTCATGCAAACACCACGGGCGAAACCAATACCTTGTTCACCATGAATCAACATGCGAGGGTCTTTAATAGTAATTGCACCATTGCTATTGGTATTCTTTAACCGGCCAACATACTCACCACTTACTGTAACTACCGTAACTACTTCATTATTTTTCATTCTTCACTCTCAATTTCATCAATTAACATATCACGCATTGCTCTCGCTTGCGCATCTTCAGGGTTGTTCACACTACCATTATTAACAAACTTATACGCTAGTGTAATTCGTTGACATCCCGCGTAAGCAGCGTGCCAACAGTGTAAATCTTCTTCGTGTCCCGCACCAAAGTAATAGTGTCTACATTGCCAGCCAGGCACATCTTGGATACGAGTAATCTTATCAGTCTTCTTATCATAGTACTCAAAGAAACCATCTCCGGTCTCTGACCATGTAAATAAGACTTGATACGCGTTCGCATCATAGTTAGTGTGCCATCCGACAAAACCGCCTGGCGGGTAATAGGAGAGTAATGCGGACGTGTGCGCACCAATCTCCGCAGCGAAGTCATACTTGACCTTCTGCATAAAGTCTCCCCACATTTCCTTATCTTCACGAACCATCTTAGAGATAGGTTGAGCGAAGTAACGGTCAGGCGGCCCTACTAACTCAGGATATCTAGACAAACATTCATCAAGATACTCGCGAGAGGTGTAGTACTCTCCCTTGTGGATATCATCATACTCATGATATGTCCAATACTTCTCATCGTTATAAGAAGGTTTTGATAACATCTCATCAGAGAAACTGTCGAGCACTCCCAACAGTTCCTTATTACGAATAACAACTTCACTCATTACTAAACATCGTCCTCTTCTTCAGCAAATTTCTCATTCGCTCGTTGCAAATCTTCTTCTGTACAAGCACCCATTTCTATCATATAAGTTACTGCCGCGCTTATTCCTTCCTGTCTTCCTATCTTCTTTCCCAAGAAATGTGAGGTAAAAAGTAACGCCAACGCAATAAAAGTATGCGCGTATGGATCCATAATGGACTCCTTATAGTGTGAAGCCTTCGAAGTTCATCTTCTCAGAAGAAATTCGTTGGCCTGAGTTAGAGTTATCAAAAACTGGGCCATGGTCTACTTCTTTATTTAGTGGAGAATCATTTTGGTCGACATCAAACAAACGCATTTTACTTCGGTCAATACCTACAACGAATCGTTGATTTTGGCCAGGGTCATTATATCGGTTCTTTAACTGTTTCACCAATATCTGTCCCTGTGCATTCAGTTCATCATTACTAATCAGGGCAAACATCAAATCTGCCGTGGCGGGAAGACCGAACGATTCGGACGTATCCTCAAGACCCACATCATCATTACTATAACCGGAACGGGTAGTCTGGGTTGCAGATACTACCGGAACATCAAACTCAACAGCAAGACCACGCAACTCTTCTGCGATAGATTTGATATATGTATAGGAGTTGATAGCACCCCCCATAGACTTCATCCTAGAGGACGAACAGATGTTCAGGTAGTCGATAAATATTATATCTGGGGTGAACTTCTTCTTTAGTTTCAACTCGTTCAGGAGCGCACGGAAGTGGTTTGAGTGCGCACTACCTGTCGGATATTCTTTGATAATTAGTTTACCCGTGGTCTTATCTGCCACCTTCTTCACTCGGTCTGAGAACATATCCTTACTAAGATGTTCTAACTGGTCAATAGGGACGTTCAGTAAGTTAGCATCGATTCTTTCTGCGATACGTTCTTCGGACATCTCTAGAGTAATATACAGAACATTCTTATTCTGACTCATCGCAGCTGCCGCAGCGTGACACATGAACAACGACTTACCGACACCAGTACCCGCAAGAGCGATATTCAAAGTCTTGTTAGGTAACCCACCTTTGGTGATACGGTTGAAGTAATCCAAGTCCCAAGGCATTCTCTCCTCGTCCATGTTGTAGAAGTCCCACCGAGAATCTACATTTTCTAGATAGTCGTGACCGATGTTAGTGTCAAAGGACACGGACAGTGCCTTGGACAATACATCAGGGATTGCATTCTTGGATAGTTCTTGGTGTTTACCATCGATGATAGAGATAGACTCCATCACTGCATTGAATACTGCACGGTCTTGACACCACTTCTCAGTGCGTTCTACTAACCATGACAGGTCTTCTTCAGCATACTTGAAGATGTCGGGAAGAATGTCTATTGTGTGACGATAGTGTTCGTCTGACATTCTATCTTCCGAATCAATCTCAATCTTGAGAGCTTCTTTAGAGGGGAGGTTGTTATACTTGGCGATATACGCAGTGAACTCTTGGAAGATACTTTTGTAAGTACCTTCGAAGTATTCGGGGGAGAGGAAGGGGGCAACCTTCCTCATGTACGAATCGTTAGTCAGTAGATTCCGTAGAATCGTCTGTTGTAGATTGATGTCCGTCATTTGAATCCTTTTTCTTTATTGAACCAGTCTCGATGGCTGCTTCTAAAATATCACCTAGTACTTCACCTACAAACCCTTGTAGGTCAACATTGTCTACATTATACACGGTTGGGTCTTCTGTGTCAACAACATCGAAGTCGAAAGTTATATTTTGTTCATCACCATTAATACGAACATTATTATAACGGATGGTTACATCATTGTAGGGTGCGCGTAGTAAATCTACGTTCCACCCATCAACGCCCTCCGCAACTACAGGGACTAATTTATAATCTAGATTTTCTGACGGTTTATCTAAATCTAATTCTTTCATGCTACGGTTTCCTCAACGAAGGTTTCGGGATTGATATCGCTCTTGTATCCGATCTGATAAGTCTGTTGAAGGAATGTAGCGAAATCACTTGTTTCGAAAATAGGTGCCCAGAACTCATTGGACAGAGTATCCTTGGTACGGAACTTCTTATCTTCTGCTTCGGTTCCATGACAACGAGAGTACCAACCATTACTTGGTTTGATAACATATCCACCAGCCAATGCAACTTCGAGGAGACCAGAGTTCTTCTCAACACCACCGTCCCAAGAGACTGAGATTGGAATCTTAGATTGTTCTTTCACGAATCGAGACTTCTCAACCTTGATGACAAAGTCGTAACCAGTAACTTCAGTACCAGTCTTGTTTTGTCTACGACCGATAATCCAGATATTGTCGGCAGAGTAATAGATACCAGTACCACCACTAACTACATCTTTTGGAAACAGACCAATCTCTTTATAAGTGTGATTGATTGCAAGCATCGGAATGTTCTTCATCGCAAGATATGGAGTCGACATACGGAACAGACCTTTCAGTGCCTTCGCACGTGACATGTCCGCAACACCTTTCTCGTTCAACGCATCGTCTAGTTCTTTCTTAGACGCAAGATTACCGATAGAGTCGATAACGATAATAACCTCATCATCACGAGTCAGGTTCTCTAGTTGGCTGATAAGGTCAAACTTCAACTCTTCGACATTTGCAATAGGTGTGTGCAATACACGACTAGTGTCAATACCGAATTGTTCAAAGTATGATTGAGGAGAACCGAACTCGGAATCATAAAACAACATGACCGCATCAGGTTTCGCATTAAGATATGCGCCTGCCATGAGCAATGCGAATGATGTCTTAAAGTGTTTAGATGGCCCTGCAAGGACAGTAAGTCCTGGCGCAATACCACCATCTACGGAACCAGACAATGCAACATTCACCATCGGAACATCGGTTGGTACCATATCTTTCTCTGTGAAGAATTTACTCGTTGATAGGGTCGCTGTCTCCTTTATCTTCGAGTTCTTCTTTAGTTTGTCCATTATCGACATTTTTTCCTCCAAAATCTACAAATGTAATGTTATTAACTTTTTCACGTTCATCAAGGTCATATTGTACACGATAAGCACTATTGATGTCAAGTACTTTATGCAATAAATCGAAACTAGTTGTAGTCCCGTCAGCAAACTCATGTGTTGAGAAGTCTAAGAATGCTCTCGTGTCTTTTGGAAGACATGCGCCACCGAATCCACGTTTACCATCAAAGCCTGGCACACGGGTGTGACCCATACCTACTCTATCATCTTTACCTGCTGCTCGGACAATAGTATTATAGTTGCAACCATAAAGGTTGACTAGATCATATAGTTGATTAAAGAATGTAATCTTCGTAGATAGGAATGAATTGATTGTGTACTTCACAAACGATGCTTCATACGCAGTCATACGATGATAGTCGTTAGACTCACACGCACCAAAGATCTCATACACGTCAATGAGTTCTCGTGCGGCTACTGGCATACCGCCAATGACGTGGAACTTAGCACCAACGAAGTCTGCCTTAGCATTCTTCTCTGTCAAGAACTCAGGGTTATAAACGAAACGATCGACCTGTTCCCTACTCATAGTAGAGTAAAGACGGTCAATAGATTCGGGGGTGATTGTAGATTTAACTACGACAAGAGCGTCAGTATAGTTAAGACACTTAATCACTGACTCTTCTACTATAGAAGAATCTACCGAACCATCATCAGCAGATGGTGTAGGTGCACATATAAAGAAACACTTAGGATGACGGTCTGCTGAGAAATCTGTTAGGTCATCAAGGTCAGTTTCATATTTGGGGTCATAGTAGTTGAAGTCGACAAGCGGATGCATAAACGCATACTCGACTGCCTGGCCAACAAATCCATGTCCAACGATTCCTATTCGAAATCGTGTGTTAACATCGTCTGCTGTTGCTCTAGTCATTATTTAATCCCATTATAAGTTTTATACCATTCGTAAAATTTTTCAACGCCCTCTGTAATACTAACCTTCGGTTCATAACCAAGTGCTTGTAGTTTGGAGGTGTTTGACCAAGTCTCTAGAGTATCAGCAGGGTGTTTAGGAGCAAGATTCTTAATTGCTTCCTTACCTGTGTTCTTCTCAATCTCGGAGATGAAGTCCATCAATCCGACTTGTTCACCACGACCTATATTGAAAATTTCTCCCGATGGGATATCATTGTTGCCTAGGACAACCTCAATACCATCAAGGATATCTTCCACATACGTAAAGTCACGTTTCATATCACCGTAATTATACACTGTTATTTCTTTTCCGTCAAGTATATTCTTAGTGAAGTCAAACAATGCCATATCAGGTCTACCCCAAGGCCCATATACTGTGAAAAATCGTAGACCTGTAGTGTTCAGTCCAGATGACTGGAACTGACATTCATTTGCCCACTTGGTATAACCATATGCGTTCAACTGTTTACCAGACTCTTGACCTTCAGTCCACGGAACCGGAGAACCCGCATACACGCACGAGGTTGATGCATAGACGATACGGGTATCAGGAAGATGTTGCTTACAGATATCAATCAAGTTCTGTGTAGCATCTATGTTATTCTGGTGGTACGACTTCTCCTTTCCCATAGAATCCCGAACGCCCGCCATTGCAGCAAGGTGAATAATAGTATCGGGTCGGAAGTCTCGCAATAGTGCTTCTAGTTTAATCTCGTCTTTTAGGTCACATCCCCAGATATCTAGATTGAAGTGTTTCATCCGATCTACTTTAAGCTTAGGTGTGTAAAGGTGGTCGTTGAAGTTGTCAACTCCCTTTACAGTAAGTCCGCGATCCATTAAACGTTTTGCGAGTTGGGAACCGATAAAACCTGCGGCTCCTGTTACTAATACTTTATTCATTTAACTATTCCTGTAAATATATTCTAATGCCCTGTCTGCTTCTACAGTCAGGGGTCTGTTCTCATACCAACTACCAGTCTCACGGTCAAACTCTCTACACATATCTGCAATCTGAGTTGCAGTGATGGGATATCCTTTCGCATAAGCATTACCCGCAATCGCAAGCATTATCTTATACATCCCAGAATACCAACCAGTTTCGTTGATTGTTTGGTACTCGATGCCTAATCGTTTAGGCCAGAAAGGACAGTCGCGGTATGACGACCATCTGAAGTCGGTATTATTTAGACTGTCCTTACGGTGTTGAATTACCGCCTGTTGCATCTCTACTGGAAGCCTGTCTAGGAAGGTATTACCAGTCTTTTCATGGTATGGGTGTTTAGCAATCAGTTCAGAGGTGTTTAGAGAACCCCCTTGGTTAGTAATAAAGAAAGACTCAGCATCCGGATACTGTGCGGGGACATAATACATGCGAGCGAGGTCTTTGGTCTGTGGGTCACCCAGTTCACCCAACTCAGTATTCAGTGCATACCAGAATGCTTTGATGCGGTCATTATCAATATGTTCGTCTAATCGAAATACGATTCTAAACTTGAGATGGTCGTCTCTGCTTGATGCAGTGTTGTACACAACGTAGTCGTACTGCCCAAAGAGTTCGTGCAGCTGTTGGTTAAGGACTCGTACATTACTAGAGAAATCGTGATCATCAACATCAACGCAACACCAACCACCCCAATAGCGAGTAGATTTATTACTACGCGTAGTATCCACTTCGAAAACAGCAGGACTAATAAGAGGACTAGAATTATTTCCACCTTTCTCTCCTTTCTCTCTATACATTTTTAGTAGGACATTTACGAACTTGTCCCAATCATCAAGAACCATATGGCGATGGGTCTTGTTATCGAACTGATTTTTAAATATAGTTAATTCGTAATTCATGTGACCATTATATCATAAAGTTTGGTGTCTGTCAACCGAAGAAATCCTCAAGAGAGGCCTGAGGTTCTGCGTCCCATCCCACCGCATCCAAAATAGGAATCAGAGGGTCTAGGAAAGTCTTGTCAAACATCAGGTCGTAATCAACATATTTGTGGAGACCAAGTTCCTCCGGCAAGTTGAGAGGATATGACACAACATTCTGACCCAGACGATTAGGCATTTTGAGATAGACGAACTTTATCTTCTCGCCCTGTTTGACAGACTCGTATCGTCGATTGATATCATTCTCGACAATCGCATTGTTGTAACACAGGGCACCACGCACATGGATGGGAGTTCCCTTCTTGAAGATAGTTTTGCGGTCTTTCCATTTGGCGAGATTAGAAACACCACGAGGGAAGGACACATCTTCGGGAGGAAGAGTCTTGAAGTGAGACCGGAAGTCACGAATATATCCTTGAGTGTCTATCTCAGTACCTTCTACTATAACACGGAAGATTTCCTTGAACTTATCACGGACAACTTGCGGAGTCGACGACTTGATTGCCTCGATACCCATCATCTTGAGTTTGGGAGTTTTGTACTGGACACCCTCGTTATTGTGCACGTTGAGAATGTATCGTTTCTTAGCCATCCAGATACCACGGTCTGCAATCACCTCACGTCCCATCTCCATGCGATTCTCATAGGCACCAGTTGCGTCTGCCATAGTCGCATAAGAGTCTGCCAGTACTTTCTCGAAGTGGTCTGCGCATATCTTGTCTAGGAACTTGACAGGGTTCTTCGGGGCAAACTTCTCGACCAAATCGCCCATGCGAATATACACGGAGTCGGTATCGATTGCGACGACATAGTCTTCATCTGTTTTCAGAACATCTTGCATCGCACCATTGACCGCACGTTCTGCCCACTTGATTGCCAACTGACCCGCAAGAGTAATAGACTCTGCAACACGCTGATCGAAATATCTAAACCAACGATTGCCTAGGGCCCCATAAAGTGAATTCATGAGAATTTTAATGGCCATCTGTTGGTTGTCGAGAGAGGATATCCGGTATTCCAATTCCTTGGACGGATTAATCTGCATCTCCTGTTGGGCCTTCAACATCTCAGTCTTTATTACACGACGTTCGGAGTAGTACCGCTTAATCACCGTAGGAATAACACCCTCACGGTCATGGGTGAATCGAATACCAGTGGGAGCAACAGAGAACCCCCGTTGACCGATATTGACCGAACCGTCGAGGAACTTATCGACAGACACCCCATTTTGGAAACCGTCCATAACAGTCTCGGGCGACATATTATATTGTACAATGATGTTTGGATATAGAGAGTTCAAGTCAAACGACGTGACCCAATCATGAGAACCCACCTGTGGCTCCTTCACATAACCGCCGGGGTATGATGTCTTGGGTTTCTCAACTTTCTTAGGAACCGCAATCTTCTGCTTGTTCAACAGTCGATAGATGATAGTGTCCCAGATGGCAGTAGTACCCAGAGTGTCGTTGTAGTTCACACCCGCCTTATAGGCCATAGTGAAAATCAAATCAATGAGGTCGAGTTTGACATCTAGGTTATGTACTAACTCAACGTCCTTCACGTTATAGTCAATAAACTTCTGGTAATCCTTCTCGTATAACGTGTGGAGATTTCCATGTTCAGCATACGAGAGTTTACGTTCACCCAACACAACGTGGGAGATATGGTCGAGTCGATATGATTCCTGTTGTCCTAGAGTATTGTAGGTGAACTTCTTGAAGACTTCCAAGTAGTCGAGTTGTTCGATGCCTTCGAGAATAAACTCTTGGTTCAATTTACCATTGATAGTGGTGTTGCGTTCACGGATGAGTCCCCACGGAGACATGCGTTTTGCTAGAGTGTCGTCACCAAACAACTTTACCATTCGGTTATGAAGATAGGGAATATCAAAGAATCGTGTGTTCCATCCGGTAATCACGTTAGGCGCATACTCTTCCATACGACGAACGAACTTGCGTACAAGGTCAATCTCATTGTCGCACTTGATGTATAGAATGTCCTCACGTGTGGTTGTGTAGTCACCACAACCCCAGACCCAGTAAGTGCCTGTGTTCTCTCGCATACAGATAGCGGTAATAGGATGTGCCGCATCTTCGGGGGCAGGGAAACCATCGGCCGAGAAGACCTCAATATCGATGTTAGCGGTCTTGATTAGACTGCGGTCATATTCGATACGATCGGGCCACTCTTCCGCAATGAATTGTGCGACATAGTTAGTATTGCCTGCGATTTCGAAGTTAGAGACGTTCTCATAACGTTTGTTGAAATCTTTGGCGTCTGACATGGATTCGAAGATAACGGGTTGCATCGGAATACCGTCTAGGGTAGTCCAACCTTCCTCGCTTTCTCCGGACATGAATAGTGTGGGCTTGAATGGAATACGAGATTTGGTCGCGAGACCGTTTTCGTCATATCCACGGTATAGTAGTTTGTCGCCATATCGGACGACAGATGTATAGAATTTATTAGACATATGTCAATTTCCCAATAGTAAGGACGTATTATAACTGAAAAGGGGGGTCTTGTCAACCCCCCTGTTTATAGAACTTAGATCAAACCGTTTCGTCAATCAAATCATCTATTAATACGATATCTTCTCTATTCAAATTCAGAGAATCGACAAGACCATTGGTGTCTTTTAAGACCCTTTTTGCAATAAGATACGCGATACTAGCCTTTGCGTTACCAGCCAATCTACCTCGAATCACATCCGTTTGTTTAGGGTAAGTAACGGCATAGGTCTTAAATGCATCTATAATTTCTTCGGTATCATACGAGAAATCACAATCATCGTTATGTTTGAGAAGATGTGCTAATCCTGTGAGAAAGTATCCTGATAAAACCCCAGTTGGGTAAACCGTTCTGATTATCGCCGAAGCAGTTATGAAAGTATCAACGTTTCTTACCCACTCATCTGACATATAACTATGGACATTCGCCTCAGAGAAATAAACATTGCGAACTTCGACAAATCCACCAAACACTCTACCGCCAGGATTTAACCCCTCAATATCAAGTGCACAGTTCTTGATGAGTTCAAGAAATTCCAAAGCCTTTGGGTCGCCAAAGACAACTTCCGCAGTGAAAATTTCTTCCGCCTTCATATTTTCGTTATCCGCATTACGAGACTTGAAGTATCGTGCTTCTTGTTTCTGACAATCCCTAAGTGTAGAACTCATTGGGTGTATAAACTGAGATGACTTCACATGAGTCAATCCGCATAGTCCAGCCATGACGCAACGCCTTAGACCATCCCACACATAACTATTACCACAAGGTCGGATTGCTACATCAATAACCCCAGCTGAGTACATATCATATCCATTCATCTTCTTTAGTTTATTAACTAACTTTTTAAGACGAAGAATGCGTTGGTAAGTCATATCGACATAAAGTTCCCTTAGAGGAACAACACCAACTTCATTGGGGTTATATTTAGCGTTGCTTACCATATTGGCCAATGTCTTTGACTTGAAGTTGTCGATTTGCAGGATGGTGTCGATGATTTCCTGAACGGATACAACACCAGTGAGGGTTGAAAGTGCCCCAGACACTTCACTAAATTTAGTACTTTTACTGATCATAATAATCTCCTAGATTATTTTATTTTTGACATCCGGTATGAATGCCTTACAAATGTATATAAACCTTTATATACCCGTTCATTATACAACAATTTTACCTTAATGGCAAGCGTTCTATCTGATTATATCAATATCATCAGCATTTACATTCCACGTCTCAACTGTTGTGCGTAGTCTGCCTTCGGACTTGAGAGTCTCATATCGTTTAGACGCTTTGTTGCGCCACCACTCAATAACATTCTCAACTTCGAATCTGTCAAAGTTTTCTGATGGTTTGATTTCGTCGGTCTTCAAGTTCATGTAGTCCTTGACTGACTGGGCCTCATGACCATACGTACTATAATACGAACGCTTACGTTCTGTCAATCCTTTCGCATCTACAATTGTCTGACAGAACTTATTATATGAATTATCATCCACACCCTTCAGTGACGCTTTGATGATAGATGCCATCTTTGTCTGAGTCTTGAGTTTACGTGACGACGCGTCAGCGGGAACAAGATAGTCACCTTCGTTGCGTTGCTTGAACCAATCATTGAGAGACCGGAACTTTTCATCATTGATAAGTGGAGCAAAGTTAGAGTCTGTCAAACCACTATGACGTAGGAACGGACGCATACCGTCATACATGGAAGAAGACTTAGTAGACCCATAGAGACTAGTTGTTTCGAAAAGACATATGTTCGCATCATACTTTTTGTTAAGCGCACGACGAACTTGATGAGAACAACAGATGGCCGCCAATAATTTTCCTCCCAAATAATTGAAACCCGCTGGTTGTACAGGAACGATATTGAATCCCATAATAGCGGACTTATTGAAACGACGCATCACGTCTGGATTTATGGTGTCGAGAGGTGCACCCAACCACTCATTGCGAGGACGAGAGTTGATGGTAGGAGAACCGAAACGAATCATACCGAATATCTGTCCGGTGTTCTTCTCCTTGACCATGTAAAGTAGTTGTTTGCCGGGGATTGACGACTCGACTGGAGCGGAAGTTGTTATCTCCATGTAGGTCATGAACTGGTCTTGTCGACACTCGAAGATAGAGAACTCCATGTCGTTTGGGTGGATGTTGAAATCATCGAAGACATCTGTCTCAGGGCCCATGCCCGGCAAAGAAGCAGGGAAAGTTTTCATCCTATCCATCTTTATGGAACGTTGGTATTCGTCAATACGATTGAAACTTCCGAAGAACTCATCGAAGATGTTTGCAGCATATATTGCATCAGTTTGGTTTAGAATCATAATAAATCTCTCATTCAGTTGACACATTATACACTAATATAACGCCCCTGTCAATCAATAACTTTAAAAAACTTGTGTCTAGTCCAAGGTTCATCTTGGTTTTTGTCACTGTATCCGTGATGCTCTTGGGTCACAGACAAACGTTTTGAAATCAACTGAGTAGTTGGTGTCGGAATACCAGTCTTGTGTTTATCTCGTTTATTGAAGTAAACTCCAATGTCACGTCCTACGCCTATTGTATCACATTCATTCCAAGGATGCAAGGATGTATTGCGAATTCCGTAATAATCTATTTCTGGTAGTTCTAGGTGTTTGGTGGTAAACGTTCTGAAAAGACGTTGGAGAACACAATATGGGCCACAGTTGATAGGGAAATCCTTCTGTGTTAACATATAGTGACCCCAGTGCGCGAAACTCTTGTCCATGCAGTACATACCCATGAACAATCCTATATTCGCGTAGAGTGTGTTCTCTGCGTACTCAGAGAGTAGTTTGAAGGACTCGTATCGTTCTTCGAGTAACCAAGTGTCATGTTCCATAATCCAGAACTTCTCGTCAGACTCTCCCTGCTGACGCATAAGTTCCCAGTGAGAACACATGCCCGCTTTCTCTGAAGGCGAGTGGTCGTCTTTGTCTTTACCTGAGTTTAGGTCTAGAGTCATAAGACTTTTAGACCATGTGTACTTATCCACATGTTCTTGAAAATCGGGAATTTCTGGTGTTATGGCATCGAAGGTTTCGATGGAGTCGATGTAGCCATCATCGATGGCACGTTGAAAGGAACGTTGAGAGAGATAGGCATACTCTTCAGACCGTTCATTACCTTTCATAACAATTTGTATTGCTTTCATTTTTTACCCATAAAAAAGGAGGAGACACATCGCGTGTACTCCTCCTATTTATTTACATAATAGATGTTATGCAAAGTACTACAGTTACGGTACATACTAGATTGATACCCATAAAACCTAATCTTTCTAGGTCTTCGGAATCACGTCTAGCCATGTAGGCCTTTATCTGTTGCATTAATTGTCTCCTCGTTTAATAGTTGCGAGTCTAATGTTTGAGACCCATTGATTTCAACTTTACGAGGCCGCTGACTTTCAGGTATTATGACTTCCAAATTAATGGCAAGTAGTCCTTGACTGAAATCAGCTCCCATTACTTCAACATACTCCGACAGCCTAAATTGCCGCTCGAACTTCTTCGTTGAAATACCCTTGTGGATATATTCTCTTCCTGTATCTTTGTGCTGCCCTCGAATGGTCAGTGTTCGGTTCTTTACTTCGATTTCTAATTCATCCTCGCTGAAACCAGCGATCGCGAGTTCGATTAGGTATTGATCCTTCCCCGTCTTTAATATGTTATGCGGGGGGAATATATCACCCGAGCGCCTTGAGATACGGTCTAATTCATCGATCATGGTATCAAAACCGACAAATGCCGAACGCGGAAATAGTTGTTTTGCTGTTAATGTCATGTTGTTAACTCCTAGATTATTTAGCAAGTTTAAAAGGATGCCCGACCATCGGCACATCCGGTACTATATATACAAATTATAAGAATGAAAAGTGAAATATTATCACTTTATTTAATTATCTTCGATATCTCTGTAAGATATCCAAGAAACAATCGTCGTGGTCTTCTTATAATAAACCACAACGAGTGATTAGTAATAGATTGAAGGGTCTGGGTCACCCTCTACACCAAATGAGAATGAAACACGAGACTCTCTTGGGAATACTTGGTGGTGAGTTCCACGGGGTAAGTATGCGTACATCCCTGGCTCGAAGTCGAAAGGTTCGTTATTGTCGATACCTTCCACCTTTAAACCAACCGTGCTGATAACCTGAACCAAAAACACATCCATAGAATCTTTGTGCCAAGGGTATGACCCACTTGCCCGGCCGAAACCACTGAACGCAATGTTCGTGATTTTGTTTTCGTGTAAAGCAAAGACTTCTTGCATCTCTTCATAAATTCTTCGTGCAAAGTCCGGTGCACTACCGCGACTGTGAAAAGAGTTTAGTCCAATACGCATTTTGTCCGAATTACGGTCGTAAAGGTCGTTCGGGTGAGAATCCATCATAGTCATAAATTCATTCCAGTTATAAGTCGACCCCATATCAAATGGCAGCCGACCTATAAATGGTGTTTTAGTTCGTATGTTTTCTTCTCTATCCTCAAATATTCCATAATTATCTGACATACTACTTAGCTATTCCCAATGTTATATTTTGGTTGTAGTGTCCATTCAGACTTATCTCGAAATGAGATAATTTTAATTTGTCTCATTGGAGCACAATCACGTGCTACTTCTTTATTCACGATTCCCACTAAACCCCAGTCTGCAAGCAGAGTGGCGATAGTGTTACGTCTTTCCATATCAGACGTTTCTAAGTTTGACTTCTTACCATCCAACAAGAATAGTTCTTTGAAATGGACGATAAAGTACCTACCCTGTTTATGCAAGATATGGCACGATTGGTATAGAGTATTGTCTCTTCGAGATGCTACACCTATACGAGTTAATGTTTCTCTGACTTTTAGAAAGTCGTCTGGTTCCGACAGGCTGATTTCCAGCATCATATCAGAGTTCCATTGGACAAGATTATTCTCTTCCACCTTTTGCTACCTTTAGTTTGATAGTTTTTATTTGTGATTCCGTTAAGAGCCCTATGACTTGCTTCGCCTTTTGTTCACTGTAACCAAAATATTCCTTGATACATTCCATGTCGGCTCTTTGATCAGGTTTGTCCCATTTAGAGAATCGTTTCTTTTTCCTTACAATATTTATAAGAAAATCGTATTGCATCTTAGCATCTAAGTGATGTAATCTGTTCATTTCATTGGACATGAATACCGTGTCCGGAAAATAAGACAGAGACCTATTAACGACAAACCCACTATAGTACTTGGTATTATCTTGGTCTTGGTCAATGAGATTGACTTTAGTATCATTTATACTTTTCAGAAAGTCAAATGGACTTAGTCTACTATTAATATTCATTTTTACACCACCCGCTTTCATAATCACGCCAGTATAGTTTCTTGATGCGGCGTATCTGCTGCTCGGTCAACACATCACCATACATTTTCAAGGAAGTCTTATTATCCCAAATATCCAACTGGTCGGGAGACAATCCAAGTCCTGAAGATTCGTTTAAGAATACCATAAGTTGAGAAAGTTCGTCAATATGAACAATCAGATTATAATCATGCGTACTGTTCATATACCAAGATTGAGTATAAAAATGATTATTTTTAAATAATCCACCTTCAATCTTATCCAAAACAGTGTCCAACTCTTCATCTAAACTCGGTAGTTCATTCAAACGACCTGATTTAATATACTTCGCTTGGTTGGCCAAAATATATTCACATGCAGATTTAAAACGGTCTACAGGGTCACGTTTAACTGCTATCCGATAACTATTTTTTCTAAAGGGCATTTCAAACTGACAACTATGGTTTTTAACGCTATCCATTCTATATTTGCGGCCTACGTACTCATTATGGCCCCGATAGATACGATAAAGTTCTTTGATAGAAGACATGCCGTTTTTAGGACACAGTCTAATATCAATGTTGTTAGGAAAATATAAAATATTATCAGCAGGAGTCATCTCATAATGACGTATGTGAGTTCCCATTTATTGTTTAATCTCCACGTTCGCCATGACTTCAGTCATACATGCGACAAGATTCAATTCGTGGTCTGCGACAAATGCATTCTTGTACTGGTAATCCGCGAGGATTAGTACCAGTTGAGGGATACTATTAGGCGCGACATAGTCGTACATCTTATCATAGACACTACGGAAGATTGACGCTGGTTCAACATCGATGTTGTTTACTACCCACGCTCGCATCTTCTTGAAGTTCTTATCACGGATTGCACCGAACAACTGAGAGTAGGTATCAGAGATATCTGCACTCGCGCTGTTAGGGACATTGAGTGTACCGGAGACAGAACCTTTCTGGCACTCATTCAGTACGCGCCTCCAATCTGGAGCATGTTTCATGATGATGTTAGCCAATACGTTTTTATCGTACTCCACACCTTCTTGTTGCAAGATTCTTTGGAGACGCTGCATGAACCCGCCACATAGCGAGGTCATAGTTTTCTTGTTGAAGTTAAAGGCGTATTTGGAACACCTTGAATGCAGTGGTTCGATGATGCGGTTCTCGAAGTTACATGTCATAATAAAACGACAGTTGTTAGAGAACTCTTCAATAAACCCACGGAGAGCGGGTTGCGTTGACTGTGGATTCAGATAGTCTGCCTCATCAAGGATGACAACCTTATAACCACCAGATAATGACACCGATGACGCGAACTGTTTAATCTTGCCGCGTAGGGTATCGATGTTGCCCTCTTCAGACCCATTGACAACAATGTAGTCCAGTTCTAATTCTTCACAGATGGCACGGGCCACTGTGGTCTTACCAGTACCAGCGGTACCAGTGAACATCATATTTAGTATTTCTCCACCGTCTACGATGTTCTGAAATGTTTGTTTTAGTTCATCCGGAAGGATTGTTTCAGAAACTTTCTTCGGACGATATTTCTCAACCCACAAAAACTCATTGCTCATTGTAACTCCATAATAAAATAATTAAATAACGAGGACTATTATACTACAATAAACCTCTCATGTAAACAACCATTAGACCTTTATTTATCAAAAATGATAGTTTAAAGGTATGATTTTTTCTGATACGGGTAATACAGATTTTAATTGGAAGGGGTGTCGTTTTAGACACTTTAGGGAATGGAGCCCGCGATAGGAGTCGAACCTACGACATCCTGATTACAAGTCAGGTGCTCTACCAACTGAGCTACACGGGCCTTCGTTTCTTACGTTTTTCTGAATATGACCTTATTATATATATGCGGGTGAACGCAGTAATTGAGAACCAGAAAGTGATTATGTTAGTAATCCAGAATGGATCTGTTATACCCCACTGTTCTATAATTAACCACAGAAAAAATATGTTGAGCGGATAATTAATCATTGCCCCCGTCAACACATGTACTGCGGACTCTTTAGCAATATTGGAATTTAACTTTAACAATTAAGGTGGTCTCTTGAATCAAATAAGGCATATTATATATACGTTCAAGTCAAATCATATCTTGGGCAAAGACATTATGATTCAAGAGACCGATAAGGGTTTACTTCTTCTTGGTGTCCGAATCAGCTTTCGCAGACTCTTCGGCAAATGCTTTCGCGACATTTTCGTAGAGTGCGACAACTTGGATTGCTTGGTCACGTAGTTGACCGACAGTAGTCAGTTCTTCACCTTTAAAACCACCACGGGTCACTACAGTGTCGACAACAGCAATACAAGAACGTGCTACACGGTTTGCTAGGTCATTTAATGTTTTTTGTTCTTCAGTCATTTTAGGCTCCGTAAGTAGATGACTTTTCAAGTGCAATAAAATATTGCGTATCTGAATCAGTTGATTTGAAATGAGATATTAGTTTAGTTGAAACAGAGACTTCATAGTCACCACCCAACAGTTTCATATTTCCCACACCCATGATAAAGTTGAAGTCAGTTCCTTCGGGGAAAGAACCTTCGGTCAATACCGAGTATGAGTTAGACGTGGAGTCATTGGCATCAACTACATTAATCTCAATTGAATTTCCGTTTGGACGGATAGAGATGTTGTCATAACCAAGTGCAGATGATGCACGTTTGATCTTACTTAGGGTTTCGTTAGTGAGTAAGAATTTAACTTCACACTCAGGCATCACGATATCTTTCTTAGGAGCAGAAAGCATCTCAGGGTCTGAGTAGAAATATTTAACAGAAGATAGACCACTACCGTCTGATACGGTACAGAAGTTCTCACCGAAAGTGATTGATGGACGATCCACCAAAGACAATACAGACAAGAACTCAGAGAGGTCATAGATACCGAAAGTGTTCGGGAAGGTCTCTTCGATCTCAGCTCGAGATACGATGTTCTTTGCTATCGACATAGTCTTCAGGACGTTACCGCCATTGACTACAATGTTTGGATTGATTGTCGAGAAGTTACGCAGTATCTCGACCGTGCGACTAGATAGTTCCATTGTTGTATTCCTTAGTTAGTATGGTGATCATTATACAGAGTTTACACCTGTGTGTCAAGTGTTTTCTTTCATTCGACTGAAGTTTTTATCTTTAACGAATGTCAGCTTGCGTTCGAAGTGAGCATCCTCAAGTTCAGTCTTGTGAGAGATTACGAAGACGTTAGTGTCTTCTTTCAATGTGTCGATAATCTTCATAAGGTTATCTACACCTTCACCGTCCAACGAAGAGTCGAACGTCTCATCCAGTATCAACAAGTTAGTCGATACAGAATTCTTCATCTTGGCAATCTGACGCCAAGTAAATAGTAGGGACAGGTCAATACGCTGTTTCTCACCTTCGGAGAACGAGTCGTAAGAGAACGTGTCGCGATATCGTGACCGGATGGTTTCACTGAAACTATCATCCAATTCAAAGTGAACGAAGAAGTCTAGAATCTGTAAGTACTTGTTGGTCAACTCATTGATGACCGGAATGTACTGTCGGATAATCTTAGTCTTGATTCCCGTATCACGAAGCAACTCACCAGCAATACGATTGTAAGATGCCTTCTCATTAAGAACATACTTCTCATCAGTCCTCTGGTGCAATTCAGAATCTAACTCAGACAAATCAGAGTTTGCTTGACCCATATCACCAGAACTGTCGGCCATATCATTGAGGTCAGTACGAAGTTTATCTATAGACCTCTGAAGTCGAATGATGGTCTGGTTGTTATTATGCAGAGTATTCTGGTCAACAAGACACTCGGACATGCGAGACTCAAGGGAGACGATATCGTCTTCATATATCTTGCGTTGAATTTCCGCCTCATCCATAGTGGTCTTCAGACCTTTCGCTTTGGCTGTTGCAGAATCTTTCTTTTCTTTTCGCAACTCTTCTGCGATATCTTGGTCACATGTAGGACAGTGTTCGTTCTCATCGAAGAACTTTGCTTCCTTAACTACGGTCTTAACCTGTGTCTTGAACTGTGCATAGTACTGGTCTAACTTCTGTTTGTTTTCACGTACTGTGGACAAACTATCCGTGATGGTTGGCAACAACGAGTTAACCGTCTCAGATAAAGTGATGTTCACCGCATTCAACTCTTCTATCTCAGTCTGGAACTCAGAGATTTCACCCTCTTTATCCTTACGATGCTGAGTATTGATAGCAGTCAAATCACGGATATACTTCTTCTGTGCGTTTATCTTAGTCTTGACTACTTCAATAGAATGGGTGTTGTTCTCAAGCTCGCCTTTTAGGAGGGAGGTTTTCTCCTTGAGTAACATGTTCATCTTAGAGAATATGTTAATGTCAAGGAGGTCTTCTATCACGTCACGCCGAGAGGTTGAGTTGAGTTGCATGAACGGAACAAAAGACGACGAACCTAGAACAACAATCTGATGGAAACTCTTGTGAGACATCTGAAAGACGTTCTTCTCAAGAATGTCCTGATATTCCCGTGCGTGTGAACTCTGGTTAATCATACTACCGTCTTTCCAGATTTCAAACTTAGCAGGTTTAATCCCCCGCACCACACGATATTGGACAGTATTAACACTGAAGGTAACCTCAGTCACACAGTCTTTATTATTGATTGTGTTGATTAACTGATTCTTGGTTATCTTTCGGTGCGCCTTACCAAACAATGCAAACGACAACGCGTCAAGCATCGTAGACTTACCAGCACCGTTCTCACCAACAATAAGGTTGGTCGAACTGTCTAGGAAGTTTATTTCGTTAAAATAGTTACCAGTTGAAAGGAAATTCTTCCAACGTAAGGTTTCAAATTTAATCATGCAATCTCGACACTCTGCGCTTCAATCATTAGTTCAGATACTACAGCCTTAATACGTTCTTTGTCTAAGTCTGTTTCTACTTCTTGGATATAATTATACACTAAAGTTTCGGTGTCGTCAATAGTTATATCAGTATCCGAGACATTTTCTCCTCGGAATTCTTTGAAGTCTTCGGCAATCTTCAGTTCGTGTATCTTCTGCATCTGAATCTTATCGACATACCTCTCAAACTTCTGCATATCAGAACGGTTAGATACAATCAACTTAACGAACTTGCCGTTCAGATATGATAGGTCTTCGAAGTAATTGATAGTGTCTTCATCATAATATATTTTATGGAATAGAGTGACCTTATTCTGTACTGGAGTCATCTCACGAGTTTCGGTGTCGTAGATGTGGAAGTACTTGGGGTCGTGCGCATCGTTCCAGAAGAACTCCATCTGCGAACCTAGGTAAGTGATATTACCCTTACTGGATTTAGTATGGAAGTGTCCGGACAACACGGTTTCAAAACGTTCTAGAGGTTTCGGATCCATACCAGTGTGACATACGATACCCTTATCCATCTCAAATCCTGCGAGTTCAAAGTGGCCACCGATGACATCAGCACCGCAGTTGTCCAAGAAGGTCAGAACCTCTTTCTCATTCTCAGGACAAATCCAAGGAACCAGACCAAACTTTACACCACCATAATCACGGACTATAGGATCCATGAGGATATCAACCTCATTGATGTAGTGACCCATCAACTCTTTCAAGGAGTTTAATTCGATAGTATTTTTAAAGTAAACGTCATGGTTGCCGGGGATAATATCCATATGAATATTGTGATCCCGAAGCCTATCCAAGAAGATACGGCGGTTGTGATTTAACGCCTTTAGGTTAATAGTTTTACGATTATCATAGTAATCCCCCAAATGTAGAATCTGGGTTATACCGTTCTCTAGGAGATAGGGGAAAAACTCTTCGGTGTAAAAGCGTTCTTGATAATCCATGAAGATATCAGAGGAATTCCGACATCCGCAGTGGGTATCATTCAGTATTGCGATTTTCATAAATGACTCAACTCAATTTATATGACGACTATTATACTACAATAAATGGCATGTGTCAAGTCTTTATTCTAATTGCATATTATAATCCGGTGGAAGGTTAGTAGTTTCACAAAAATTGTCTCCACACCTTTCAAAGGTTTGGTTACCTAGGTTTTTATTTTTTTCACGTTTAAGTGATTTCTGATTATCAATAGAAATTTTACGCATTCTTTCGACAGGTGTAGCGACTGTACATACATAGGTAACATCATGGGTTATTGCAAGTTTCTTTGCATCTTTACCCAAGTTGTCTATTACTAGAGTTCTGCACTGGTCATCAGAGATATCACCCGTTGTTGCGAAAGATAGATATAATACTGCTGTGATGGCTTTCAATATTTACTCCAGATAATCGGATAAGTCAGAGTCGACATTTACAGCACGTCTTTTTCTTTTCTTCTCTTCTTTAGCATATTGTTTGAAATCGTCATCTGCGTTTTTTACAACATCGATACGTTGACGCAGAGTATCTATGAAGGGAGAAGCTTGTTGAGAGAAACCTTCACCGTCACCATCCATGAATGCGCTAATATGTGCTTCAGCAATATACTTCATCTTGATGTCTTGTTGTTTCTTTTCTTTTTGAATTCTTCGGAGGAATGCATACCATGATATCTGTGTGAAATATGCGAATGCATTTGGTTTACCCGAACGGGTAGCAGCTTCAATATCATAGTTCTCGATTGCTTTGAGACAGTTCTCCACAGCGTCCATCACCATCTCTTCACGATAAGTGTAACGAACGAAGTTCCCCTTGTGAGAAAGTCCTTCTGCGATCTTTAAAAAACAAGTAGCAATATAGTTAGTCACCACAGGGTGTGGTTTACCCTGTTCTTTAGCTTCCTTGACAGTGGTGCAGTATTCTACTACTGCGTTTGAGAAATCTTTATTACTTACGTAATGGGGTTTTTCTTTTGGTTTCATGATATACTATTCCATTAATTTAGGGTCTATTATAACAGTTTATAGACCGTTTGTCAATCAATATGCATTACTCTATTTCGTAAATCGCTAGATGAGAATCTATGCGACCTTTCATTGAAGTATAATTGTATACCTCGTTTCCTACAAATATCCTTGCCTGTGAAGTCTTTGTCTCTATACTCTTCACCTAGTATACGCAAGTCAATCTGATACATGGCAAGAATGTCTTCTAAGTCTTGTTCAGTCACATACGGAATAATCTCATCGACATATCCAACTGCATTCAGCTGAGAATATCTCTCAACTATGGTCTGCACCGGAGAATTCTTGTTAGAACGGTCTAGGGAAGGGTCAACCTGTAACCCACATATAAGGTAATCGCAATGTGCCTTTGCATCACGCAACATAGCAACGTGTCCCGCATGTAACAGGTCAAATGATGAACAAGTGAACCCTACTATCATAACGTTTTATGTTGTTTAACTAACAACTCTAGTGCCTCTTCAACAGTGACATCTAAGTTATAATGAGTGGAGATAAAAGTTGCGTACTGTTCAAAGTGTGGTGCAAGACCTAACTCTTGCCTAACCTTTATCTGTACAGCATAACCTTCCACTTCAGAACGAAGTCGATAGTCTTTATTGAACTGATACCAAATCCCGTGAGTACAAAACGTTCTCCAGAACTGATGGACATGAACTTTCTCATGCTCTATCAAAGCGGTGTTATTTCTGTGTGCTTTACGAACAAAGATGATAGGCCCGAGGACGTATGCCGCGAACCTCTTGGGAATAAATGTGCTTAACGGAATAATAATATGTAATAACATTTTTTTTACCTCTACCCTTGACAGATAGTGTTTTATAGTGTATAATCTAGCTTGTTGTCCAGAGGGGTATATAAGGATTAGTTTGGTAGCATTCCTGTAACATCTGAATCAAATACGTCACTTTCTTTCCTCATATCATCTAAAAAATCTTCTAATGACATTTCTTCATTATGCATATCCTCGACACCTTCGTTGTAATTCTCTTCAAGATAGTTAGCCATCTCTTTAAGAGCAGTCTTATACTGTTGCAACATTTCCTCAGCAGGAACAGCTAGAGACATAAGCTTATCAGTAAAAATGACAATAACATTGGTGGGAGTGTCCTGATAGACCATATACGTTTTAAAAGTAAAAAACTTCTCACCCGTCTTCAGTGTGTTCTGCATCAGACTCATTGCATTATTAACAATTATAGAACCGGAAGTTTCGTCCAGAACTTCACATATAACTTCTTCGCCAGTAACTAACTTCAAATGTTTAACTGAAGAACTCATCTTTATTATCCTTAGATATTATAGGTTTTAGGTCAATGGGATACACTTTGTATTTAAATCCCTCTTTAGTATATATCTTAATCCTTTCAGCGCTATGTTTCAGAGTAAAATTCTTATGAGACTTGACATGCAAATCATCAGCGATATCAATAAGCTTAGTAGTCCGACCATCGTCAGACTGACGAAGACCCCTGCCAATCGATTGGAGTACCTTAACTTGGGACTTGGATGGAGTCGCGAATACAATATTATGCAAGTTGCGGATGTTGATGCCAGTGCTGAAAGTGCCAAGAGAAGCGACAATAATAGAGTCATTTTCTTTTTCTACGATACCTCGTATCTGTTCTCGATCAGTCGCATCCACTTCACCCGAAACATAAAACACTTTACGGTCTTCTGGGACTAACGACTTAATCATCTCATATAATACCTTACCATGTTTCTCAACAAACTGAAACATGACCAAAGTATTACCCGTCTGGTCTATTGCTATTTTACTTATAAACTTATTACGTGGTTCATATGTAACAATATAATCAAGTTCTTCTTGATAGTTCTTGTCTTTCATCATATTACAGATATCACTATGATACCTCAACAACAGAATTGATATCTCCAACTCTGCTAGTTGTTTATTCTTTTGCAATTCCACGGTGCGTGTCACCGTAAACGTAGGGCCGAATAAACCTTCTAACACTAACTTATTCGTTTCAGTCCCATCAAGTGTTCCTGTAAGACCGAATCTGTATTGTGCTTCGGTGCACTTGTCCATCATCGTAGAGAGAGACTTTGCTTTGAAAAGATGTACCTCATCACCAAAGACGGTGTTGAACTGTTCAAACCACTCCTTACCAAACTTATAGATTGACTGCCACGTAGAGATGATAACTCTCTTGTCAGTAACCTTTTCTTTACCAGAGTATATCTTATGACAGAACTCATCAGCATCATAACCATAGTCAGCAAAGTCTTTGTACATTTGTTCCACCAGAGAGGTGGTAGGAACAATGACCAATATCTTCCCTTCGGTCACTTCATAACAATACCGTAGAAGGTTGTAAATGATGAAGGACTTACCACTACCTGTAGGACTTAACAGAAGACATCGTCTGTTCTCGACTCCATGAGCAATAGCTTTGTACTGGTAGTCTCTGGGTTTGAAAGGTACCTCCAGAAGAGATAAGAAATCAATCAGAGCGGGGTGGTCGATATCCTCTTTGAAGGATGGTATCCCATAGACCTCATGTTCGAGTATTTCTAACTGATAAAAACGGTCTGCACAGAAACGACGCAGATGTGTATAGAGACCCACGTTCATTTGTTTTGAAACCATGTTGTACAGTTTCACTTTCCCGTCCCAGTGACGAGACTTGAATGCTGGCATAAATTTATAGCCAGGCACGAAGAAAGAGAAGTATTCCCTCAATTCATTTTCTTGTGCTGGATGGGCCTCTACCATGAAATGGGAGTGGTCTTTCATCCTTATCCGTATCTTATTATCCACCGGCTTCGAACTTTCTCCAATCAATCATATTTTTAATGGTTTGATGTCGCCACTTCAACGTGTCGACTATATTACTTAGGGATTCGATAAGTGTCTTGTGATAGATGATTTTTTCCTCAGACTTCTGTATCTCAGGGTCTGAATCATAATAATAATCCATCTCACCTTTCAACATGCGCAAACCATTAAAGGGGTCTAAATCCCATCCAGTTGCTAATATCTCTTCTTGAGACATCTTCCCGTTGTAGTATAAGAACTTTTGTTTTAGTAACGTCTTCTGATTGTTTTCAGAACGTTTGAGTTGTAATTTGGCGAGAGCCAGATACTGCAAATACTTTGCATGTAGTGATGGAGTCTGTCGAGAAACTTCGTCCAGTTGGTGCTGTGATATCTCACAGTCCTCTTGCCATTCTTTAAGAATGGACTCTAAATCTATCATCATATAAAAAACCTAATGTGTATAAGGTATATATTATAACACTAACTCGTTATAAAATCAATACAATCTTGCCAATAATTTTCATCATGTCCTAGGACATAGGACAGTGTCATTCTGTAACAATTGGTACTGGCGGCATGATACACCACGTCACCAGAACCATATGTACCAAAGTGTCCCGCCTTGAGATTCCATCCCTTCTCATCTTGAACAGTTACGACCTCTTGGGTCTTTGGATCAACATACTTAAACCACCCGTCACCTTTTTCCGACCAAGTGAAGATAAGGTTATATGCGGAAGCGTTTGCATTATTGTGCCAACCAATAAACCCCTGTGGAGGATATAGTGTGGATAGTGCACTATGTTGTACGCCCAACTCTTCGGTCAAACTAGTGTTCAGATTGTGCCATGTCTTCGCATACTCTTCGGGGTGAGTACCATTGTAATGTTCTGGTTTGATAGGATAACACACGGACGTGGATGCGGAACCATCATGTTCTTCACCCATGTCAATGATTCTCCACATTTCATCTTCGCCAGTGTACACGTCAGCCATACCTTTCAATTCTGAAAAGAGACAACGATTAGATTTCTCTGGTTGGTATAGTTCCCGATAGGTATAACGAAAATCTTCGAGAATACTCAGAACGACACCGTTCTTGATTGAGTACTTTTTTAAACTCATGACAATTCAAATTCGGTGAATCTGAAAGTGGTATCGAAGTTTATATAGGTAACGTCACCTATGGTTGAGGTAAGTTCTATAGCACCTAACTGTGTAGGTATACAGTTCTTATATTTGATTTGTGCACAGAAGTTGTTGTGACTTGTCAACACAATTACTGTGATATCGTGGTGTATTCCATCTACCTTTTGATAAACAGAATCTTCTAACCACTTTTGAACTTCTTTATATGCAGTTAGGTCTTCATCTAGGATTAAGTTTAAAGACAACTCTCCATACGAAATGGTGTCGCCTGGCATAGGCAACCCTTGAATCCTAGGAATAGGAATCTCTACAGCAGACACGCTAGCGCCTGGATGTTGAACCGACTGAGCAAAGAACTCAAGATTACCATACGTCTCGCGCTCAATTATAACACGAAACCCCGTAGGTTGTAGAAAGTTTTTATTGTCTGTTAGGCTCATATCATATCCTCTAGATTCATTGTATTTATATAAACAATAGTACCGTCCTTGGTCAGCGTACTCCTAATATTCTTTATTCTGTTTCGTCTGGTTCTGTTGCATCTGTGCCAGTCTTCGAAGCAACATCTTTGATAGTGCTAGATGTTACGTCCAAGACACCAGCGGTAATAGCAAAGACATCGGAACCGACACCTTTAACGACACCACCAGTACCATCGATAGTCGCATCGATAGTAGAACACGCAGATAAAACCAACGCAAACATAATTGTCAGTAAGCGCATGTTAATCTCCATTATTCGTAATTCCGATTGTGGTTCCGTAAGATACCGTCATCCACCAGTGCCGTCCGTACCGCTTGATACGTATAGCCAAATCCGTTTTATATCCTTATTTATACGCATAAAAAAAGGGACTCCGAAGAGTCCCTAAAAAGTGGTATGGTTACAAGGTTAGACGCCAAGCCCATACTTCTTATTTTTTTACATATCTTATGCAGAAACCATTAGGTTGTCTACACGCATGATACGGTAGTACGTGTTAACGCCAGCAGTTGCAGCAATGTTCTGCTCACCAGCTGGAGATACGAATGGGTTTGCAGCCATTCCGTAACGAGTCTTGAAGCCGATCTTAGGCTGGAAGTCGTTTTCGCCAACTGCTTTAACCATTTGTAATGGAACATATGGGCAGTAGAATACACCAGCGTCATAAGCGTTAGAACCCTTATAACCAACAGTGATGTAATCGATTGAGGCGTATGGATCGATATAAACTTTCATTTTACCGTTCAGAGTACCAGCAAAAGTATTACCAGTGTCGTCTACCTGTAGACCAGCGCCTACTTGATAGTCCAACTGACCAGAAGCAGCAAGTGCAGTAGCAACGTCTGATGAACAGATTACGATGTTACCCTTACCACGACGAGTTGTCTTAGCAATCTCGTTCGCTTCACGATCCAATTGAATTACTAGACCTTTGAACTTCTCAGCTGACCAACGGCCATCTGCGTCTGAAGTTAGGTCGAATACGCCTTTAGCAGCGATTGATGCTTGTTGAGCACCTAGAACCGCTTGAGTGTTAACTGTACGAACTACTTCACGGTTGATTTCCGCTAGGATTTCAGTTGAAAGGATGTTCGCTAGTTCAGTTTCTGCGTCAAGACCGTGAATTGCTTTCAAGTCTTGTGCTAGTTCTAGAGAGTATTCTGCTTTAAGTGCACGTGACTTAGCAACAACAGATTGCTTCTCGATTGAGAAACCCATTTCTGCGAAATCATTACCAGTGTTACCCAGTGCTTCAGCAGCTGCTGTAGACATTGGACGACCAGCAGCATCTAGTTCACGACCAAGACCAGTAGCCTCGTCAAAACCAGACATACCTGATGATTCACCAGTTTGTGAACTAGTAGCAGAACCAGAGAATGCAGAATTTGCTTCGTTGAATAGTGCTTCAGTACCGTCTTGTGCAGTGTAACGTGATTTCATCGCGAAGATAAGACCAGTTGGGCCTGACATTGGCTGAACGCCACAAACGTCATATGCCATTAGGTTAGGCATTGCGCGACGTACTAGAGAGATCAAAACTGGATCCCAGTTGTTTACGCCAGCACCAGTTGCGTTAGTTGGAGTTTCGGTTAGAAAACCTTGAGAAGCAGAACGCTCTTCCATCATTGCTTTTTCTTGGTTTTCTAGGATAGCAGCAGTAACTGCTTTACGGTGATGATCAGTGATCTTACCAGCTGACTCTTCGTTGAGTACTGGAGACCATTTTTCAATCAATGTATCGTATGAATTGTTCATTTTTTAGATTCCTTATTTCTTAGAGGTTTTTCTTAGAGCAGAGATGTAACCTTCCATCATGGAGGATACTTCAACTTCTTCTTCAGCGTCTTCAGCGACTACTGATTCATCGATTTGCTCAGGGATTTCTTTTGAGAAGTATGACTCTTTAACAGTAGTTACTTTTGCAGTGAATGACTCTTCACTTTCAAAATCAACTGTTTCAAGAAGGCCTTTTAACTTCTCCGCTTGGGTGTCTGCTAGGTCACGAGAAGCTTCAGCGATGATTGACTCACGCTTGTAAGTTTCTAGTTCTTCAGCAAGTGAAATTGCGTCACCTGTAGTAGTGTTTAGTTTTTCTTCTAACTCGTCTACCTGTGATGCTAGTTCGTCAACTAGGTCTACCTTAGACTCTGGAACGTCAATGTAAGACTCTACGAATAGGTCTTTCATCTTGTCCATGAACCCTTCAGCGATTTCGGTACGAAGACCGGAGTGGATCGCTAACTTGTTCTCTTCCATCCAAGATTCAACTACATAGTTTAGGTAAGAATCGACTTTACCGACTAGGTCAGTTTTAATCGAATCGACTTCTTCAGCAAGTTCTTCGGTGTATTGCTCTTCGAGACGTGTAACTTCTTCGGACAACTTAGTCTTAACAGCTGCTTCGAAAATTACTGATGTCTTTTCCTTGAACTCTTCCGATAGAGTTGCTTCGCCTTCAACGATAGCTGCAAGTTCAGACTGAGTGTCAGTCTCTTCCGCAATTACGTCTTCTAGGTCAGTACCTTCCATCATTTTAGAATAGGCTGCCGTTAGGTCGCCTTTTTTCATTTTATTTAAGGACTGGTACATCGCATTGATCATACCTGCCTTAGTTTTCGGTAATGAAGCTTTAGAAGTTGCTTTAGCTGCTTTGTCTACGGACGCGATTGACTCTGGTTCAGATACTTCCTGACCATCTGTCTTCATGCCTTTAGCTGCAGGAGCTTGTGCTTCTTCGAGAGTTTCCTCCACGATTTCGTTAGTTTCAACATCTGTATCGCGGATTTCAGCTTCGACTTTTTTATTAAGATCAGTCATAGATGACTCCTTATAGTTTAGATTTGATTAACGAGAGGAAATTCTTGAATTCCCGAATTTGCACTTCTGGACGAATTGCTATCGGTGCTTGCTTGATTTCAGTCTCTATCTCTTCAATGACTTGAGGTTGCAGAATTCCATTATTCCATACCCAGTCGACACCTTCCATAATCCCATTAACGAAAGCTTCAGGTGCACTTGGATCCTGTACAATATCTACAGTACTAAGAATAAAGTCTTCTTTGACGTACATGACGCCATTTTTGCTCTCAAGACTTCCCATACCACGAGTTGACACGCCTAATTGGACACCACCTTCTAAGAGACCTTTTACGATCTTGCCCATAGGAGTGTCTAATATTTGTGCTTTTCCTACCACATCAGTGCCTTCTAATTTGAGGTCAGTGATGAGGTGAGAAACTTTATCCAAGTTAACTGTAGGGCCTTCAGGGTGATTCAACTCACCTACAGCACGCTTCTTGCTAACTTGGTCTTCAACGTACTTATTTACCGCAGACTCCATAATGGCCTTTGGGTAGATTCGTCCGTTTCTATTCTTTTTGTCTGCTTGCGCAAATACACCTTCAATAATGTAACTCTTCTCACCATTATCTTTAGCTTCTACAATGCATTGTACATCGTTTTCTACGTATTCGCTAATCAGTTTCATTTTATTTACCTAAGTCTTTGAGGACTTGTTTCGCGGTTGATTCCGCTTCTTTCTGTGACTTAAACGTATCAACAGAATCACCATCAATAGATAGGTGAAAACCTTTGTCCGTTTTTGTGATAACTACAGGGTATTTAGACATCTTCTTATTGAAGACAATCTTGTCCTTGGATTCCCGCAAATGTTTAAATGTTTTCACAATTAGTCCTCGTTTAGGAGTATTTATACAAAAAAGTATTTATAGTGAATATTTATTCAACTTCGGCCGTAAATTCTTCTTCTTCGACCTCATTGTCCAATATAGCATCTACTTCGTCGTCTTCCATTTCCATCTCAACGGGGTCTATACCGTTGAATATCTGGTCTGCGACAGCTACTTTTTCTGCGTCCAGAGACTGTTGTACTTTGTCCCCTAGGATGTCATTAAATAACTCCTCTGCACTGTTGAAGTTGCCGACCTGTAGAGCATTAACTAGGTCTAGTGTAGGGTTTGTTTCCAATTCTAAATCACTCATTATTAAACTTCCTCTTCTTCGTCTCCGCCATTAGCATTTTCGGCTTCAACTTGTTTAGACATGTCTTCGATGTCTTCATCATCAAACATCATTACGTTTTTCATTACCCACTCACGTGAGAAATATTCACCAACATAAGCAGAGATTTGATCCATAGTCTGCAAACGTTCACGCAGAAGTTCTGCGTCTTTCATTTCAGTGAAGTGATTGTCTCTACTGAAATCTACTTGGATGTCCGACTTCCAAGTTTCCCAATCTTGTTCTGTACAAACACCTTTAAGAAGAAGTTGTTTCTTCAAGATACCGATGAACAAGTGGGCGAACTTTTTACGTAGACGGTCAATGAACTTTTGGAACTTGACTTCGTCACGGTTAATCTCAGTGGTTCTTCCTAGAGAGAACTGAGACTCTTGTTCCAAACGGTTTAATGGAACATTCAATGAACGATACAACTTCTTTTGGAAATAAATGATATCGTCTATCTGTCCCAAGTTCTCACCGCCAGGTAGAGTACTTATCTCTGTGCCACGACCGCCTTCTCGACGAGGTAACCAGAAGTCTTCGAGCATGGCCATGTGTTTGCGGTCATCTTTGATTTCACCGCTGTTGGCATCATAAACGATTTTGTTACGATACCGAGACATAATGTCTTTTAGATGTTGTTCCGCCTTACCCTTCGGTAAGTTACCCACGTCAATATAGAAGATACGACGTTCAGGTGCACGTGCCATACGATAGATGACCAGTGAGTCTTCCATCATACGTAATTGGTTTACGGGTTTCATTGCCTTCTGTAGATACGACAGCACACGTTTCTTACTGGAATCTAGAAGGCCTGAAGTGACATACGAAACAGAATCTGGTGACAACTTGATACCGTTATTCGCACCAGCGCGTTCCTGATAGACATAAAAGTCGTTAGTCTTGTCAACAACCTTTGCACCTGTCTTAGGATCTTTTTTGTATTGCACTTCCTTTACTTTACGAATCTTGGTCGCGTCAACAGGTCGGCATTCTAAGATGCCTGCTTTGAGGTTGGATTCGTTAACTACTAGGTGATGATATATTCTTCCGTCAACATACCATGAACGGAACATGTCATGACCATACTCTTCGAAGTTCAACATGGCGACAACGCCATCGAACTCTTCGGTAATAGTCTTTTTGATTTTGTCTGGAGCCTCAACCTTATCTAGGTTGATGCTGATAGAACTTTCTAGTTCTGAGGAAACGATTGACTCGTTGATGATATCTTCGATTGCAGCATCACACTCTGGGTGTTCCGCCATGTTTCGATATTTTTTGATTAACTCTTGGTTATCCTTCGCGCCAGTGCCTTCCATATCGACATACTGACCAAAGTAAGAACCTGATGCAGTAACATACCCAGCACCATCTTCATCCACTTTAGGGACAATAGAAGTTGCTTTCTCGTTTTCTTGATTTGCCTTCTGAACTCGTTTTAGTTCGAATCCAAACGCCTTAAACAAATTGTTATCTGCCATAATATCCTCTTACCTAATAAAAGGGGGTGGAGAACCACCCCCATTCATATACTTATAATACCATTAACTAGTGGTATCTGACTCCCAATATTGAACTTGGAATTCCACTGTATACTCTTCGATAGCGTCCACACTATCGTAACTTACATCGATTGCCGCAACGTTTGTTGGGAAACAACCACGGAAGTTATAAGTCTTCAATATCGAACCGTCTTTATCTAATTGTTCAACGATGAGGTCTGCTTGGTAAGCAACAGGGTTAGTGATACCCGTGTTAGCGCTGTGACCATTCATACCGTTCATCCACTTTTCCATGGCGTTACGTGTATTGAAGTCGGTATCGTTCAAGATAGTAACTGTCCAAGGTTCGAATGTACGATCCCCGGCTAGTTTCAATTGTCGACCACGAAAAGGAACTTCAATAACATTCATGATTGATGCTGGCAATTGCGCAGTCTTACACAAAAAAGATGTTAGTTCCACATCTCCACCGGCATACGCAGGGAAGTTAACAGTTGCACGAAATAGATTTGGACGTGCACCGCCACCTTTTAGTTTTGCTTTAAAATCGTCTACTCTTAATGACATGATTATTCCCCTTATACTGTGCCGACTACTTCTTCAAACTCAACACCTGATCTTACAGCTACGAAGTTTAGAGTTACGTAGTTGATTGAACGCGCTGGCTTGATGAAGCAAGTTGCGATGAATTCGTTGCGGTCGACAACTTCTGCGGTGTTGTTTGTTTCGTCACAAACAACGCGGAAGTCGGTGATGCCGCGCCGACCCTGAATTTCCCGTAGGAATGGTTCTACAATATTTACGAACTCTGCACGAGTAAACTCGTCGTTGAATTCGAACATTACGTTTTCGCCTGCTTCACTAATTGCTCTTTCGATAACTAGGAATAGTCTGCGTACGTTGATACGGTCGAATGCAGATGGACGCGATTGGTGAGTCTTGTCACCATATAGCATTACACCTTGGCCTGGGATACTTACAATTGGATTGATTCCATTCTTGTAAAGTTTATCACGCTCTGTCTTACTAGGATTAATCAATAGTTCAGTAACACCTACGTATTGACCACGTCTAGAACCCGCTGGTGAGAACCAAGGAGCAGAGACTGCATCGGCAGCGGCCATAACGCCTGCTGTTGAAGATGCTGCTGGGATAAACTCGTACTTATCTTCGTATTTGTTATAGACCTTAAACCAGTTTCCATCAACAATTAAGTAAGATGAATCTTGATTAAGAGTAGTCTTGATGTATGTTACCATACTATCAACATTACCTGATGTTGGGGAAATTACCGCAACGCAGTCTTTTCGAGATGTAGCGATTTCAACAAGCTTCTGGTGAATAGTTTGTGCTGAATCCTGACCACCAGCTGGTTGGATAAGGAAATCAATCTGGATAGCTTCTTTGTTTAAGAAAGCATCGTATGCATTCACGTAATCTACTACGGTTTCATTTAGAGTTCCGTCAGAACCGCCTATCAATGTTACTGTTCCTGCCGCTGGTACACCAGTAGAGGTGACCCAAGAGGAAGATTTATTGATAACTTCTGTAACGAAATTATTAGAACCGTTTGGATTTTTAGCATTAGGGTCAGTGGAAACGAATTCGTATGTTTCGACAACTTCTCCTAGTGCGGACGATGAAACATATCCGAGAGAAACTACAATGTGAAGTTCATCACCTACTGGAGGAGATGTGAAGAAACCTTCAAATTCCCAAGCAGCGAAAGTTGATGAATCTGCTACGGATACAGAAATTGTATTACCGAGAGCACCAAAATACTTTGCTTCGAAAGCACCGATTGTTGATTTTCTGTAGCCTGGGTACGCTGGAGTTACTTCAGTTCCATCAGAATCTAGGACTGCTGGAATGTCTGGTCGGTCTGCGCGAACTATAAATGCGCTTGAAGAATATTTTAGGAAGTACGAGGCAGAGAGAAAATCTCCTGCATACGCATCTCCTGCTAGTGGGGATCCAAAAGTAGACGCCAACTCGGTTTCATTACCGATTAAGATTGGTGTGTTCAGTGGGCCCCAATTAAAGTCGCCTGCGAGTGCGCCAGTAGTGGAAGTGACAGCAGGTACGATACCTGTCAAATCAATTTCTCTTACTGTTACTGCCGGAGACTCTGAAGATAAGAGAGTCATGATAGTGTCCTTTTAGTTAAGGTATAATAAGTTAGTCATAATACGGAGTTTTCTTTCAATGTATCTATTTATACTTTTAGTAAATTTACCAATTATCGGGGTCATATGTCGCCCAATTCATACTGTAAGGGTCGTATAACTCCTCTTTGGGAACATAGTCCGAACCATCATCAATGATTCCGAAAGGGGGTAAATCGTCCTCTATCTCCTTCATACGTTGGTCAAACAACATCTGCTTGATATTGACATTGGTCATGTCACCAAAAGATTGTGTCCCCACAAAGTAACCGAACATGACTAAATTCATCATTAAGTCGTCATGGTTACCGTCAGAGGCTTCGTATGATGTTCCTTTGGAAACAAAGGTGGACACTTCCATAATAGTGTTTTCATCAACAATATCGAGTTTATGGTTCTCGATGATATCCTTGATTGAGGAACATCCCATCCGTTTTACTTTTCTGTCCATGCGGATACCGATAGCATCTGCTTTGATTGCAGACTCTAGGTGAATGTTCTCATATTCCAAATCTTGATATAGGCCCACGCACACGACCATACCTTGGTCATTGTTCTCAATAACAACATACGCTTCGTTATATACGTTAGCATATTTGTAAATCATGTTTGGATATAATATTGGGGATATCCTGTTGTTCCTGTACACACATACCTGTTTAAACGGTTGCACCGAAACATCGATTATGTTAAATGTTGAATAATCCTGTCCTCGCCCTTGACAGACATCGACAGTCATGATATACTGATGCTCTAGTATCGGTTCTTCATAAACTAATAAGTCCCCACCTTCTAGTCTACGTTTTGGTTCTCTAGCACGTAAGTCAAGAAGCACTTGACCCTCAATAAGAGTATTACCAGTACCAAAGAAAGTATTACCAAACTCTTGGTCAAACTGCAGCTGTGACGTATTTGCAATCGTCTGAGCTTTCCACTTCTCATCTCTGCCAGGCACATCCCACCAGTCTACACGGAAGGGTTTATACTCATTAACCTTCTGTACCGCACCTTCCCATATCTTCTGATATGTGTTACCAATACCGTTCGCAGTACTTGTTATGATAACTTTTGTATCTTTACCAGATGAGATTACTGGGTATGTTGATGTGTAGAACTCTGCCGCATTCTCTACGAAAGCAAACTCATCTAGGAACAGTAGGTTAACCGACATACCACGAATAGACGAACCGGAGGTCGCTGCAGCGATGATACGCGAGTTATTGGAGAACTCTATAGACCCTTTGTTGAGTGCCTTACATCCCGGCTGGAGAAAGAATGGAAGGTTCTCTAACATCAAGGTTACACGTGAAAGCATCTCACGCGCAGTTGCACCTTTGTTAGCAAGGATTGCAATTGTCTTCTCTGGATGAAACAGGGAATACCATAAAAGGTATCCCACAGAGGAAATAGACTTACCTGACTGTCGACATGCGAGAACGATAGAGAATCTATTATCATTGAAATGTTCGAACATCTCTTCCTGATAATCATACAACTTGAATGGTACTAGACCTTTATCTAGGTGCACAACCTTAACATACTTCCTACAGAAATATGCGGGATCTTTCATACACTTCTGATATTCCCTGAGTTTCGTTTTGTCCCAATCCTCGGAAACGCCGTCACGTTTGACCTGTGGGTTTCCGAGATAACTGTTCTTGGTATATGAAGTCATCTTATGAAGACCTGTAGAGACTTTCTTTTAGGAGCATCATGTCTTGTTGCTGTAACGGCATGAATTATCTTACCTTTTTGAAATACCGCCATACCTAAATCTGGTCTAATAGCCGTGGTCAGTTTGTCACCGTCCATTCGGAAAACAAAATATCCACCGTAGTTATCGTTCCAGTTATCGTTTAAGTAGAATGATGCAGATGATGAATATGCACGGTCAGTGTGCCAGTTCAGAGCAAACTCCCCTTCACCCTCATAATACATTACAAGATAGTCTTCATAATTGTTGCTAGACCCAATCGTAGAAATGCACTTGTCCGCTAACAGTTTGACCAAGGAGGGGTCTGATACTGGGTGTGTATTAGTATAACCACCCACACCATCTATCAACTCTTTTGGCCAAGAGTCGTTCCTTAGTGGTGTTGGGGACAATTCGACATTTTTATTCATGTGCGATATAATTCTCTTATATTCCGCATCGGTGAATGTATCGTCTGTTATCTTTACCAACTGGGTTTTATTTTTCCTACGTGATATTATCTTCATCATCGCTTTGATCAATAGTTTTTTCATCTCCCAACAGCATACGCTGAAGGTCTGTAGTGGAACCAACGAATAGATTATTAGTAGTTGAAGATTCTGGAGGTTTGTCTTCTTTGGTAAGCTCTTTCTGCTTTTTGTTGAGATCCATCAGTTTATCGTTGACATCTGCGATGCCTTTAATCATACCAGATAGAACCTCAAACGCACGAGGATGTTCACTCTCACGTGCGACTTCAATCATGAGTTCTAGGGACTCACGACCTTTCTCAATTAGGTCATAGTATGTATCACGAGAATATTCATAGTCTTGTTCATGCACAAAATTCCGTTTCTGTACATCATCGAGGATGGCAGGCGGGTTGCTCGAATCATTCATAATGTATTTCCTAATTATTCTGGGAAAATTATCTCGGTGTTGAAACCGTAATCACCGTCTGGACTTACGTCTATAGGGTCTGGAGTGGTATTTATGGTTTCTATAAGAAACTCTTCTCCCTCGGCCTCTGTCAAAAAGTTTAGGTTTGTATTGACTTCACGAATCACCGGCCCTTTGAGTTCTGGCCCATAGAAGTTAACTTTCATCTCGAAAGTGAGAGTATATATGATGGTGCGTCTTTGTTCTACAGGGCCTTCGAAGTCATCTTGAAAATCTAATCCCGTCAATACTATTGGCACATCTTCTTTAATGCTTGGTTCATCCGCAAAAGGTTTGACAGTCAAGGTATATTGAGGAGCAAAATATGGTAAGATTTGTTCTACTACTTGTAGAGCATCATCCTGAGACTTTGCATAAACTGACAAAGAGAACCCGACATTATACGGAACACCAACGTAAGTTTTTCGTTGAACCGTATTGTCTGTGGTGACAACATTACTGAAGCTGTTTACTTTAGGTAATTGACGTGTTGCGTCATATGCAATAGAGTTTATCTCGAACGACATACGTGGAAGTTTAATAGCAACTCTGCGTTCTGCTTCCTCTCCGTTAGACATTTCTTCTAGTCGTTCTATGAAAGACCTTTTAGGTGCATATGATAGAGGCACCTTGACCTGTGATAACACCTTACCCGCTGAGTCTGTTCTCAAAACATGTAAGTTATTAAACATTGAACCGAACACTGCAACGCAAGTGCGGACACGTTTATGATAAAAGTGACTTCCCATCATTATGATATGTCTCCGAATGGATTGGACTCAGAGAAGTCCACAAAATCATTAGCGAAATCATCAAACACTTTATTCTGTGAAAGTGGTTGGATTTCATTTACACCTTCGTCCAAAGATGCTGGAGTGAGGGATGCGTTATTTCCCACGACTGGCTGGTCTGATGACCACACATGATAGTTACCGTCATCGGCTCCGGTGTGTGCAATCTTGAGTAATCTGGTTTCGTGATTCCAGTATGTCACCTCACCTTCAATCTGGTAATCAGTGAAGTCTTGAGAAACAGTTTCACCCACGATATAATACTCCGACTCTCCGGTACCATCCATAGTGAGCTCATACTGGAATGCGTGTTCCGTTTCAACTCTATCGATGCTGTCGATACCAGTGTCGAAGTCTTCATCAGAGAATTCGAATAGTTCACATTGCATACGGAACTGAGGTAGTTGGGACAATTGATAGAAAGGAGACTCGGTCTCAACCTTCTTGACCTCAAATAGAGATTCGGACAACGGAAGATAGATCACATCACCTTCTCTTGGACGGAATTGATTGTCCGCAAGACGGTCGCCAACAAGCTGTCGCCAGCGCCGGCGAGCAATAACGAAGGTTGCTTGGTCTCGGAGTTCGATACCAAACTTAGTGAACAGATCTCCTTCCCCATCAAATGCTTCAGTGTTTTCAATATACACTTCTACTTTATAGGCATCAGAGAACTGAGACTGGATGCTGTCTAGGAAGATTTCTTCTCTTTCAACAATCTCTCTCGGTAGGTAATACACATCCTGTCCGTAGAACTGGATTGCTTCAATCAGAATGTCTTCGTAAAGATTCTGTTCCGGTCTGTGTTTTTGACTTATATATGGATTAGTTGCCATCAATTACCCCATGAAGAACATAGGCCCTTCATCTTCTTCGTTACGGAATTTTTCCATGAGTCTCTCAATGTCCGCAAGGGCATCTTCATAGATTAAACGTGCGTTGACCGTAACACCGCCAGGCAATGTCATACCGTCAAATTTAATTAGGTTGGTACCCCACTGACGTTTAATCAGTGCGGTTGCATATTCTTTTAAAAACTTGTGATTCCAGAGAGAGTTGTATTCGGTTATACTACTATCTGGGTCACGTATGGCATAAACTTCAAATATTATAAAGTCATCTACATTTAGATTATTTTTAGAAATATGTAGGTTTATACGATTATATTGACGATCAAATGTAATTTGTGGATAACCACCCAGTTTCATGTCGAGTAGAGATAGCTGTTGCTGCATTTGTTCGTAATGTGCAAGATCTCCTAGTAGACCACCACCATTAGCAAAGTCACTAATAGTATGGGACATAAACTGCCATGCATCACTGAACCACCCCGAATGTGCATTACTAAAACTCATCGGTATCATGCGAACTACTGCGGTAAGATCCAAGTCATCACTGAGGTCAACAGTCTGATTGTCAACATCGGCCTGAGTCAACTGATGTTTCAGATAGTATCTCTTAGACCCGTCCGGATGATTTTCACGAAACCACTGTAACGCCTCGTCTATACGATCGTCTAGTTGTTCTTCGTCTATATTGACTTCAACTACCGGATGCCCCAAGGCACGTAGGCAGTAATCTATTAGTTCTTCTCTACTTGTTGAATACATGACTATAGTCCAATATTGGTTACGTACTATTTATACGTTTATTTATATTAAAATTAAATATAAAAAAAGGGGGAACCGAAGTCCCCCCTTATATCTTAGTGTGTAATTAAGATTAATCGTTAATGATAACACCGTTCACATCATAGATGTCAATACGGTAGTGTGAACCACCTTGACCTTCTAGTTTAGAGGTATCATCCGACACAACAGCTTCAGCAACACGTAGTGACTGTTCTGCTTCCACTTCATCAACCGCAATCTCGCCAGTTGCTTGTAGTTTAGTATCATTGATACACAAACCACCAGACAACGCAGTCTTGACGCGATCATCAGAGTAGTACTTATTGGTAATACCTTCTGGGATATTATCAGTAGTACGTCCTTCCAAATCTGTCAATCGAGTACCGTGACCACCAACTACACCACCTAGGGTGCTGTCAGCATTCTGGAACTCAGTAACGATTTCTGCAAGAGAGTTCAGTGCAGTCGCATCCGTGTTAGACAAGACATTAGAGATCTGAGACTGTAGACCAGATTCTGCACTTGTTGCACGAGATATTTCAGCATCAATTGCAGACTGTAGATCACTATCACCAGCAATACGATCAGCAGTTTCATTAGCTACCGCAGTTGTTCTTGCTGTAGTCTCTGAAGAGATCGCATCGTTGGACGAACCAGTCAGTGCATCAATTGCAGACTGTAGACTTGCGTCACCAGCAATACGATCAGTTTCTTCTGCACTAATAGACGCAGATAGATCCGAATCACCGGCAATACGACCACTTGTTTCAGTAGCAAGAGCAGTATCGAGTTCAGACTTATCTGAATCAAGTCTTAGACCAAGTGCAGTATCACCAGCGCCACGTGCATTCTCTTCAGCGCTTAAGTCCGCTTCAAGTGCAGTGAGGTTGTTCTCAGCAGTAGTCAATCGACCTTCGTTACCATCAACACCAGAGTCAACATAGTCTTTGGTAGCGAATACTGAAGTATCAACACCATAAGAAACAACACTTGTTGTTGGAGCTGTAGCAAGAATAGGAGGGTGAGCTCCAGTCGTCCCTTCATCCATATCAATGATAGTTGAACCGGAAACCGTGAAATAGTTATAGGTGTCTATTTCGAACCTTGAACCATTGTAGGTTTCTAGTGTATTTACAGTTTCACCAGTCAGAATGTTGTAGATAATTAGACCTACATAACGGGTTTGTCCGTCACTAGACATGTGACCAGTAGGAACAAATAACATATCTCCAGACAACGCAAGACCAGCTTTACCAAGACCTTTTGAATTGTTCAAGACTTGCCAAGGAGTACTGCTTTCCTCTACAAATGAACGTATGAAACTACCATCATCAGGATTATGGACGTGTGCACGGTTTGTACCATCTGTATCTTGAGTCCGGAATACTACATACTTGTCACTTACAGCGATACCATTAGCATACATGTTGGTGTTGTTACTAGGGCCATGAATGGTAGTACTGAATACAGTCCCTGCAAGACCATAAGCACCGGAAGTTTTCAGTATAGTAACACCCTGATTCGTCTGGCCAGTCGTGCCACCAGTTACAAAGTAACCGCCACCGAAGTCTGCTTCATCCGGAGTTCCCATAGGATCATAAGAGTATAACTCAGCCCAATCGGAGATGTTGTGAACTTTAACAGTGTCAATTGCGCTCCAAATTGACCCATAAACCGCGATTGCTCTAGTATCATCTACAACAAAAACTCTGCGTATAGTAGGGTCAGTGATAGTCGTAACTAAACCGTGGTCTGCTTGGGCAATATTTCTTATATCATAGATTTTACTATACTGTAGATTATCATTACTGCCTCTAGTAAACGCAATGTGGTTGCCATTGATAGAGAGATAAGATAACCAAGGATGGTTTAGTTCTGGGTAATCATCAAATGACCAAGACTTGACCAGTGTACCATCTAATAGATGCAAGGCGATAATAATTTCACGGCCGCCAGATTTTTCCAGCAGAAGAGTCACGAAATGGGTGTCCGAAGCATCCACAGCCTTGATCTCGTTGTCGCCAGAATATAACTCATCTACACCAGTTATCGCAACAAAGTCTGATGGAGTTAATGAAGACCAGTCCACTACAGAAGAAGATACTTCCGCAATACCAGTACCCAAATCAGACGGCTGTATAGCACTTTCAGCAGTTTGCTTGATTGGTTCCATTCGAATATCAACTTCAGCTATACCAACTTTAGATGCGATAGATGCAGCAGTTGCATCAGCGTCTGCTTTAGTTGCGATAGATGCAGTAACAGTAGATGCAAAGTTCGCGTCATCACCCAGAGCAGCAGCTAGTTCGTTAAGAGTATCCAACGAAGCAGGAGCAGCGTCTACAGTAGCAGCGATTGCTTGTGTTGCGGCAGTTCCAGCAGCAGCGATTGCGGCAGCTTGTGCAGCGTCTGCTTTGGCAGTTGCATCAGCAGCTGCGGTTGCTTCAGCGGCAGCCTGTGCAGCATTTGCTTTGGCAGTTGCATCAGCAGCTGCGGTTGCTTCAGCGGCAGCCTGTGCAGCATTTGCTTTGGCAGTTGCATCATCACTTGCAGTAGAGATTGCAGATGTTACCGCAGTTTCTCTAGCACCAGTCTCAACAGCAATTGCAGAATCCATCTGTGCAGTAGTTGAGTAAGGAGTCAAGTCAGTCGCAGGAATTGCAGCAATAGCTGAATCCATCTCAGCAGTAGTTGAGTAGTCAGAAAGGTCTACACCAGCAACACCAGAGTCAACATAGTCTTTAGTAGCAAATAGTGAAGTGTCTACACTGTAATTGGTTGTTGTAGAAGGTACACCTTCCCAAACCTGTACGGTTCCCGAAGAACCAGCACGCCCACCACTAGCGATAGTGGTAACGATGGTTCCATTAGATGAGGGGTTAAACGAACTATACTCCCCTTTACTCCATAGAGCAACCGGAGAAAATACACCTGAATCGGAAATTTCGTGTATGTACCAAGTGTAATTATTACCCAAATCCCAAGGCTGCCCAACAATGGCAAACGCTACAAGATTATCTGTTATCTTAGAAACTAGATTGTAACCATAAGAATAGTCGTGTGTACCAGAAATTGCGTCTCGTTCACTACTTACCAAATAACCAGTGGTATGATCAAACGTGTACACATTTTTTCCATACCACGACTGAGCAACTAGAAGATAATTTCCAAACACTTCGAAAGTATCACTGAAATGTGACCTATAAAAGTCTGATTGAATAGAATCAGATGACAAATCTTCTGGATAAGGGTCTTGGTAACTTCTAATTAGAGAACCCGTTGACAGAGAGAATTGGTGAATAGACCCCTCCGAGAATCTTCCACCAGCACCGATGAACACAGTGTCTCCAGAAACCTTAACGGTCTTGCCGAATCGTCCAATATATCGTCCACCATCACTATAACTAGGGTTTGTGAACTCTTTTACAATAGAACCGTCCTCAACATCAATGAGTAATACTCTACCACCTTCATTCTCACCATTAATATCTCTTGCTTTACTATCAGAAATTATCGCAGTACTGGTACCATCTATTAAAACAACATTATCACCAAAAGAACTAGCGTCCCAGTTGTTTTTGTAATCACCCGTATAGTCATTTCCCTGAAGTAGTGCATGAAGTGTAACTGTCCATTGATCATGGGTCTTGTATACGTACACAGCACCTTCTGAAATATTGTCTAATGAGTTACCAGAACCATCTTTCGCATCTACATTTTCAAAATTATGGGCAGAGACGACCATATAACCATCATTAAAGGCAACTTTTTCACCAAAGCCAGACCCTTGCGTACCTTGGGGACTCTCGATCAAAGTGCCCGTCTCTAAATCTGTTAAGTAGACTGTAGGTTGTACACCATTATAGGTAGTACCGGGCCCGTTAGTTCGTCCACTTGAGAAAATATCTATACTTCTGCCGGTCAAAACATGTTCCCAACTGCCCATATGAACTCCACCGTTCAAATCGTTAGTAGTTATGTTAGGCCAATTGGTTATAGAAGTTCCTAATATTTCTGAGGAAGGAGATGGTGGTTCAACACTAAAATCGATGACCGCAGTTGTCGTCTGAGCAATACCAGTTCCAAAATCTTCTGGTTGGATCGCAGATTCTGCTAGTTGCTTGATTGGTTCCATTCGAACATCAACTTCAGCTATACCAACTTTACTAGCAAGTGCGGCAGTAGTTGCAGCGTCATCAGCTTTAGTAGCAATTGAATCAGTAACAGTAGATGCAAAGTTTGCGTCATCACCTAGAGCAGCAGCCAACTCGTTAAGAGTGTCTAGTGCGGCAGGAGCAGCGTCAACTGTTGCAGCAACAACTTGATCAGCATAAGACTGAGCTTCTGACTTAGCAGTTGCGATCGCAGAACCCATTTCAACAGTAGTTGAGTACGGAGTTAAGTCAGTTGCAGGAATTGCAGCGATAGCAGCAGTTCTAGCAGCAGTCTCAACAGCAATAGCTGAATCCATCTCAACGGTAGTTGAGTAAGGAGTCAAATCTGTAGAAGGAATTGCAGCGATAGCTGAATCCATCTGTGCAGTAGTTGAGTAGTCAGAAAGGTCTACGCTTGGAATATTAGCAATTGCAGTTTCTATTGCATTAAAGGCGGAACCGAGTTCACTTACGTCATATTGTCTGACGTATGTAGGATTTTTCCAAGAATCTAAATCTGCAAAGTAATCTGTTACATATAGTTGGTTAGTAATCGAATCATACGAAAGATAAGTCCACTGGACGTGATAATTGTCCCAAACATTGGTAAATGCTACGGTGGATGTGTCAGACTTGTCGTACCAATGCAAACCACCTTCCAGACGAGGAATTGCGTAGTAATTACCAACACTAGTAATCGATGTATATCTCCTACCAGAACCAGAGTCTGGTGTGGTAATAGAGAATGCTATATCAGAAGTCCCTTTGTTATAAAAGGTGAATGTGTCAGAGTTATTGTAGACCGCAAAATAATCATCTATTACCACTCCGTATTCGGTGTAATTCGTTGCGAGGGTGCCCACAAGTGAGTTATCGGAGGTATCTATTATGGTATAGTCACGATTAAACAAATCATTAACATAAACATAACCACCACCAGCTGACATGTTACGACCCCAATACAGATCTCTACTGTAATTTTGAGGCCCGTTGCTGATAAGACCTAGGTCACTTGGGTTAATTTCGACTGGGGTAGCGGTGATGTTAGTTGCATCATAAACAAATAGTTGACCAACCTTAGTTTCTGGCGAATTACCAGTATCACCGTATCTAGTTGCATAAAATTTATTCGCAACTTCATCGTATCCACTTCCAGCACCCAACATGTAATTCGCACCCTGGCCTGTAGGAAATGCATGTTGATAGACTTTAGTTATGTTGGATAGGTCGGTAAGGTCATAGAACTGAAGTGAACCGTGATTATCACTACCAGCATCGTGGTTTGCAACCATTAGAATCTTAGATGTTTCTGAGTAATAAAAAGTGTTACCCCATGACCTATTCCATGTGAACTCTCTGTCGTAGAGTTCTACTGGGTTTTCCATATCATTTCTATCATATATGAATATAGAACCAGACTGATTTAAACCCGATGTTTCATCATTGTGGGACACTAAGATATAATCGGTGTACGTCTTGATAGTTTCTCCGAAACCACTGTAGTTGCCATTAGCAGCATTGTTCAAAGCATACTGTGGTTGTGGGTCATCTAAGAGAGAAAATTTACTTGGTGCTTGAGGGAGTACTTCAACACCATTCAGATAATCAACAATACCTGAAACCACAGATCCGTCTGCTTTGCTGTCTAGTGCAGCAGTAGTCGCAGCATCGTCTGCCTTAGTAGCAAGTGCGGCAGTAGTTGCAGCGTCATCAGCTTTAGTAGCAAGAGCAGCAGTAGTTGCAGCGTCATCAGCTTTAGTAGCGATAGAAGCAGTAACAGTAGATGCAAAGTTTGCATCATCTCCAAGAGCAGCAGCCAGTTCATTCAACGTGTCCAATGCCGCAGGAGCAGCGTCAACTGTTGCAGCAACAACTTGATCAGCATATGTCTGTGCTTCTGACTTAGCAGTAGCAATTGCAGAAGTCATCTCGCTAGAAGTTGAGTATGGAGTCAAGTCAGTTGCGGGAATTGCAGCAATTGCAGAATCCATTTCAGCAGTGGTTGAGTATGCAGAGAGGTCTACACCAGCAACACCAGAGTCAACATAGTCTTTAGTAGCAATTACTGAAGTGTCAACGGAATATTCGTTACTAGTTGAACCTGACGGAGACACTGTTGTATAAACTCTATTAGAACTGTCTCCACCAACTGCATAAAAACTAGTTCCATCATTCGTGAATCTTCCATTTTTGTCAGTTCCGAAAGATTCAGTAATTTCATAACGTAAGTCTGTACTCAAATCTAATAGGTATCTTGTCGCAACATCACCGTTCATTTCAGATACTAATAAAGCGGTTCCCATCACACTGAAATCAGCACCAAAATTATCGGCCGCAGTTTCAGAAGAGTAAGAAGTTATTAAACTACCATCAGTGACATCGTAAACATGTATATATCCAATGTTATTTGCCATCGACTCTATCGAATACACATAGAGCTTACTATCAGAGATTTCAACTCTCAATGCAAAGTTTATGGTAGGAAGAGGTTTCTGAATTTTATAAATTAAATTCGTAGAACCACTTGTTTCCCATCCATCCGGAATATTGCTAACCGTGAGTTCCGCAGCACCAGTATTCGAAACTGCAAGAAAATTTCCTTCGATTGCAAGGGAGACGCCCCACAGTCCACTAGGAGATTCCTTTGTCACTGTATTAGTTTGACTTCCAGTAGTAATATCAAAAGTTAAAACTACACTTTGTCGATTATGATTACTGTCTTTCGGCCCTCTGGCAGATAAGTAAAGATAATTTCCTCTCAATGCCATGTCCATCGGCCGATCACCCAAATCGGCTGATATGGTCGAACTTTGATATGTACCATCACTAAGATTTATTCTGTGTAATTTTGCATTATTAGCTCCACCACTTGTCATGTAGGTTACAACAAAAAGTGTGGTAGAATTAATTGCCAAAGCTCCGCTTATATAAGATCCGCTGTGTCCGAGAGAACTAGACCCTTGGAAAAAGTGCAACTGGTCTCCAGTAGTGGTATCAAAGATAGTAACACCAGCACCAGAGGATATGGCCGAAACCGTACCATTTGTTACAAATGTATCTTCTCTATTAGTGCCTGGACTTCCAAAAAATTCTGTATTACCTGAGACCACAACGGAAGATACTGAAGGTTGGACACTTAAATCTGAAGCCGTTGTGGAAACAGTTAAGATACCAGCGCCAAAGTCTTCTGGTTGAACAGCAGTATCAGCAAGAGCACCCTGTGCAGCAGTTGCAACACCGTCTGTGATTTGAGCAATAACCGCATCTAAATCTGCTTGTTGTGCAGCAGTATCAGCAAGAGCACCCTGTGCAGCAGTTGCAACACCACTTGCAAGTGTCTGTTGAATCTGCGTAATTGCAGTAGAGTTGTTCGTGATTAAAGTTGAAATGTCACCGTCTTCACTTTGGAATAAAGCGACAATCTCTTGGAGTGTATCCAAGTGTTCCGGAGAAGTGCCAAGGATTGCATCTACCTGTGCCTGAAGTGCTGCGATGTCAGTCGCGACTGCTTCGTTCACAGCCTCAGTTATTGCTGGTAGTACAAGTTTGCCTTCTGCGGTAATTACAAGTTGGTTACCGACAACTACTTCACCAGTAATGTCGACACCATTTTGTATTCTAAATTTCTTATTAGTACTCATTTTTAAGTATACCTTTTAGAATTGTTAATTGGGAGCTGGACTGATTCCAGTCCCGATGAATGAAAGTAGAAGAATTCTACTTTCGATTTGGAATATATTCTGAATCCAGAACATATTTATAATGTTACCCGACTCTGGTGAGCCGGGTAATACTGTTATACGAAGGGGTTGATTAGGGGGTTATTCTTCAGCTAAACTGTCAGTTAATATTTTTACAAATGCATCTTTACCAACAGAGAGTTGATCAAGATTAAATTGAGTTGAACTGATTTTACGTTCCAAGTCAGCAATGTGGTTTACTACCATTTGCTGTTGTTCGGTCATATCTTCGTATTGGTGTTCCACACCGTCTATAATTACTGGGGTTGTTTTTTTCTCGCCCATGTCATATTTCCTCTTAGGTTAGTTAGTGACAGAACTTATTTATAACACCCCCAGCCCACTATGGGCCGAGGGTGAGTTTGCAATCATTACCAAGGAGTTCCTACAGATACAGTTACTGCCATGATTTTATTCCTCTAGTTGTGCAACACGGTTGCGCAATGATTGTATTTCTTTGATTAACATTGGGACTAGCTTGCTGTAGTCCACACCCATCATCTCTTCTGAGTCTTCTGGTACTGATACAGATTCCGGTGCTACCTCAAGTAGCTCCTGTGCCACCATTCCGTACTTCTGGTGTGACCCGTCAGCTTTCCAGTCAAATGAACGTACTTGGATAGCGTCAATGTCGTCAGAAGCAGAAGGGGCATCTACGATGTTTTCTTTGGCTCGCTCGTCAGAAGTCGTGTTAAACAAAATCTGAGAAGTTCCATGCTGAGTAATAGACCCAAGTTGAGAGGTGTTATAAGTGAAAGCCATAAAGAGGCTGCCCGACCCAGTGCCATTAGCATGACGAACATAAATATTAGAGTCAGCCGCTTGTCCAGAAAGTGATATTCCAGATTGCGCACCCGGCCCTTCTACAGTACCGCCCACCAACAAAGCGCCTGAGTTATTAATAGTCACAGCAGTATTCCAGCTTATAGCTGAGTTTGCTGAACCTGAGGCGGCTACTTTAAACTCTTGCTTACCATCAGCAGTATGTGCAATCTGAGCGGAAGTATTGGTGTTTATACGTTTCCAAGAGCCATCATAATATGCGTTCGTATTAAACCAAGTTGAAGTTCCGCCCGATTCACCCGCAATAGAAGAACCTGTTCCTACCCGTAGAACTTTAAATACAGAAGACCACGCCTCTGGAGTTACACCAAGACCCAAGCGACCTGCGCTATCCAGCCTAGCGCGTTCTGCGCCACCAGTACTGAAGCCAAGAATGTCAGCGCCGCCGAAGAACAGACCAGTGTCGGTGTCTACATGGCTTGTAATAGATGGGTTGCTATTTTCTCCAGCGCCTGCTATTACTTCGCCTGATAGGAAGATGTCTTTGAAGCGATACGCTGCCGCGCCTAACGATTCTGTTCCATCACTGAGAGCAGCAGTTTCATTCGTTGGGTAGATTGCATTAGTAGTAAAATGCAGACCTGCGCCACTTGCGTCTGCCCTGTAAATGTAACTGGCTTGCACTGCGCCTGATAGGTAGAGGTTTTTGAACCTATGACTAGAAGCTCCTAAATCAATAGCGGCATCTCTCTGTGCGCCATTGGCGGTTGCAGGATAAATACCGTCACCACCACCTGCAAAGTTTAACCCTACATCATTACTCACAATATAAAGGTTTCCTGCGGCAGCACCAATACTACCTACGGCTGCACCGTCTTTCATCCACTCAGAAATTGTGCCGGCAGAACCTGTCCTGTTAAATGTAGTTACAACATTACCGACACGAGTTGCCTCAATCTTACCCTTGGTTCCTTCAAGTCGTATGCCTTGCGTTCCGATATCTGTTGTAAGTTTACCCACCAACAGGTTGCCTTCGCCATCAATTCGGGCGCGTTCTGTTGCAGCACCACCAGTAGCAAACTTAATATGGTCAACGTTTTCAGCAGACTTTGTAGAAATTAACAGGCTTCGCTCTGTGGTGTTGTAAGTAAAGCCAGCGTTGTAACTGCTATTTAAATACCATCCCCACGTTTGATCAGCAAATCCACCATCAAGGTTATAGGTGGGGTTTGTCTGCCCTGCAATACCCACGCGGCCTGCGCTGTCTATGCGCATTGCTTCTACTGGAGAAGTAGTCCCAGCAAGCCCTTGAATTAAGTTGAAAGTCATAGCCGCGTTATTAGAACCACCATTCCAAGTACCAATGCCTTCAACATCAATAGACCCAACAATACCCGATGAGTTTGTTGAATTGTCATCAGAGTAAAACTCAACAGAGCCTATCGTTGGGATGGTATCAATGCCTGTGGCGCTTCGTAAGCGTAGTCTAGCTCCGTCTGCATTGGACGAGTCTTTTAAATCAACTAGCCTTGCAGGCGAACTAGTACCAATACCCACGTTTTGAGATGAGTCTATCGTGATAGCTGGAGAAGCACCCGTTGCTAACTTCATAGTGTCTGTATTGTGGTCGTAGCTTACATAGCCTCTGTATCTTTCATTGCCACTTGTTCCGTCTGCAAATAAAAGATAATTGGTATCTGTTGTAGCATTTGACCTGATGGTGATACCGCCTAAGTTAACAGAAGAATGCACTACTAGCTGTGGAGAAAAGTAACTTGAAGGACTGCTAGTGCCGATACCCACGTTGCCTGCGCTGCTCAAGGTCATCACTGTCTTATCTAAAGAGCTTGCGTTAGACAACCTAAAGTTAATGCTCTGACCAACAACACTGTGGTCAATATAGGATGCGCCTGTTGGTTTAAAACGGATATAGTTATTGGCGTATTCAGTGTCATTAGTACCAACCTTGAGCAAGCCTGAAGTGTTTACGTCACCTGTTACGTCTAGAGATTTGTTGAGATCCCAAGTTTGGTTAGACTGGTTCCAAAGCATAGAGGCACCAGAACCGTCAACTACGATACCTGAACCACCTGATAGTGATTCTAGTTGACCATGTCCTACAGTGATGGTCTTGTCTGCAACATCTAGGTCAGTAACATTGTACTGGTTAATACCACCACTAAGATTCAAAGAACCTGTAAGTGAAAGGTCACCTGTTATGATAGTGTCTGCGTCAACGTTGACCGCGTCAGAACTTTCTGATACACTAGGAAGACCAATGTCACTTGGAGTAGATGCAGTAGCATCTTGACCATCTTGACCAGCAGGGCCAGTTGCACCAGTTTCGCCCTGTGGGCCTTGTGGGCCAGTAGAACCTTGTACACCAGCAACACCGGCAGCACCAGTTTGTCCCTGAAGACCTGTTAGACCTTGTGGGCCTTGTGGGCCTTGTGGGCCAGTAGCACCAGTCGGGCCTGCTGGGATATTTGCGATAGAAGCGTTCAGTTCATTAACCGCTCCAATGATAGTAGTTGCGTTGGTATCAAGAGAACCCGAACCTATAGCTGTCTGTAAAGCAGTCACCGCAGCAGATGTGTTTGAAATTAAAGTTTGTAGGTCACCGTCTGCCGATGAAAACGCAGCAACAATTTCTTGGAGAGTATCCAGTTGTTCTGGCGAACTTCCCAATATTGCATCAATTTGTGACTGAAGACCATCAATTTCCGAAGAAGAGACCGCTTCACCAGTGACAGCAGCTACAAGAGTACCATCAGCATTAATTACTAATTGTCCTCCTACTACGACTTCACCAGTAATGTCGACACCATTCTGTATTCTAAATTTTTTGTTAAAAGCCATTTCACTTTACCTTTTAGAATGAATTAAAGGGGGGTGGAAACCCACCCCCGATTTTATGGTTTATGTTATACGTCAACGTAAGAAGCAGATACCGATACTACTGCACCAGCAATTACCGATGTATAAGTCAATTCAACACTTGAACCATTGATTTGAACATCAGTATCACCCAACATGTTAACACCTGTGAATAGGATACCATATTCAGTGATGTATGGGTTTGTCCCGTCATGAATAACTAGACATTCGCGAGTTTCGAATTCGCCATTGCTTTCTACAGTAACAATGTACTTGGCAGAACGATATAGGGCTTTATTGAATGAAGAAACTACTGTAGCAGAAGTTCCAGCAATAATGTCATTACCCTGTTCGAATACCTTGATGTTGTCCGCAAGAGTCTCTAGACCAACAGACTTAGGATCTAGTACACCAACCGAGTTAGTAGACTGAGCGATTACAACCGCCTGTGTACCGACTGGAAGTGCAGCATTGAAGGTGATTTGTTGTGCAACAGCATCAATCGAGTAGTGAACCGATGGATCCTGAATAACACCACCAACGAATACCATTGCGTTAGCTTCTTGAGTGTGGAAGTCCAAAGCAAACATAGACTGTGCACCGTCACCAGAGATGACCTGACGTTTTGCGTCATTGAATGCCAACTCTTTAGGGTCAACAAGTTCCATAGCAGAACCGTCAGTCTTAACACGAGCAACAAAACCGTTCTTATCTACTAGGTCTGTATCGACAACGTCTTCTAACTCAACGAACTTCTTACCAGTTGATACTGATAGAACACCAGATGCACTGTTGTAAGATACGTTACCTTCACCGTCTACGTCTGTGACCGCGATTGAAGCACGTGCACGAGCAGGAGTGAAGTATTCGTTATCACCTTCGGAAAGGTCAGTAGTTGAGAATACAGAGATATGTTGAGCAGCAAGACCGCCATCCAATTGACCTTTGTTAACTGCATCAGAAGAGAACGTACCGTTTGCAAGACCACCGACCTTGTTACCGGACATGTCTAGTACACCAAACATCGCATCGCCAGACTTAGAAACCTTACCGTCAATCTGAGTCTGTAGACCCGCATCGGCAGCAGCGAACTCACCACGGATCAAACCGTCTTGGGTTGCACGAGTAGTTGCTTCTGTTACGAGGTCATCAGCGTTAGTAGCGATATCTGTTTGGTTCTGAGTGATCAGACCAGTTAGAGTACCATCTGCACTTTGGAATGCAGAAACGATTTCAGTCAATGAATCGAGAGCAGCACTGTCAGTGTTTGAAGTGATGAAGTCAATTTGATTCTGAAGTGAACCTTCAACACCTTGCGCACGTGATGACTCATCAGAAATCGCAACAGCGTTTGCAGTGATTAGTACACCGTTTGCAGCTTCAGCAGCAGTCGCACGACCAACTTCTGTTGCTAGGTTAGTTGTTAGTACACCTTCAGCAGCAGTAGCACGAGCAACTTCAGCATCCATTTGTGATTGCAAGTTTGCATCACCAGCGATACGAGAATTGTCACCAGACTTGATTGCAGCGTCTAACTTCCTGTCTGCATCTGTTAGAGATGTAGCTAGGTCAATATAGTTAGTAGTTCCACTATCTGGAGAAGCGTAAGTACCGTCAGCATTTAGACCAGCAGCAGTTTGTGTTGCAGTCATTTCTGTTTCAAGTACAGTAGCACGAGAATCAAGAGCGTTATCAGCAACTTGACGTGTGTTTGCTTCTGTAGAAATCTTACCGTCTAGTACGTTATCTGCATTGTCACGTAGAGTTGCTTCGTTAGCAACGATACCGTCTGCATAAATCTTAGCAGTAGCCTCAGCATCATCTGCTTCTGATTCCGCATAAGACTTAGCAGATGCAAGAACAGCAGCGTCACGAGCAATGTAGTCCGCTTGGTCAGTTACACGATGTGCAGCTAGGTCAGAACGGATTAGTGAATCAGCGGCAGTTCGGTCAAGAATTTCTGTAGCAAGTGCGTCACTGTCAGCATCAGCACGAGCAACAGCAGATGCAAGTCCGGAAGTGTTAGTAGAAGTTTCAGAGTGAAGTTCATCGATTGCACCAGTGATAGACTGAGCAGTAGTATCAAATACACCGTCACCTAACTTAGTTTCTAGAGCGTCAATGTCTGCTTCGTTAACAGTTAGACGACCACCTTGTAGTGTCTGTTCTGTTTCAAGAGCAGTAGCACGAGTTTCTAGACCAGTAGCACGACCTTCAACATTGTCCATCTCAACTTGTAGAGTAGCAACTTTACCAGTTTCTGCATCTAGTTGAGTGTGGAGTTCGTTTACAGCTGTAGTAACATCAGTAGCAACAGTTGCAAGAGTTGAAGAACCCATCTGAGTTTGTAGAGTATCAACATGACCTTCTTCTGTAGAAACACGTGATTCTAGTGAAGTTGCACGACCTTCTACTGCGTCCATTTCAGACTGTAGAGTGTCTACATTTGCTTCTTCTGTAGTAACACGAGCAGCAAGAGCGGCAAGAGCAAGAACATCTGCGTCAATCTCACCATGCAATTCATTGATTGCAGCTGATAGATCAGATGCTACAGTTACTAGGGTTGCAGTACCTTGCTTAGTTTCTAGTGCATCGATGTCTGTTTCATTAACAGTTAGACGACCTGATTGTGCAAGTTGTTCTGTTTCAAGAGCAGTAGCACGACCTTCGACTAGAGTTGCACGAGATTCTACGTCAGTTGCACGTACTTCTAGTGCATCAATGTCTGTTTCGTTAACAGTTAGACGACCAGAGTTTGCAGTAATGATGTTTTGAATGTCTGAGTCAGCATCTTCGAACGCAGCAACGATTTCTTGAAGTGTATCAAGAGTCTCTGGAGAAGTACCGATGATTGCATCAACACGACCAGTTACACTGTCAACGTCTGTACGTAGACCAGCTTCAACACCAGTTGCACGAATTACTTCAGCAGTAATCTGTGATTGGTTGTCTGCATGGTCAGCAGCTTGTAGAGTTTGTAGAGCAAGAATCTCACCGTCATTTGCGGTGATTTGTGCTTGGTTTGAATCAACGTCTACACGTAGACCCGCTTCAACACCAGTTGCACGAATTACTTCAGCACCGATTGCTAGTTCGTTAACTACTTCAGCAGCTTTAGCACGTGTAACTTCAGCAGTGATTTGTGCTTGGTTATCATCATGGTCAGATGACTGAAGAGTTGCAAGAGCAAGAATATCAGAATCGTTTGAAGTGATTTGTGCTTGGTTTGAATCAACGTCTGTACGTAGACCAGCTTCGATACCAGTTGCACGAGTGATTTCTGAAGTGATTTGAACCTGTAGGTCTGAGTCAGCATCTTGGAAATCTGTGATAGCACCATCTACACGTAGGTCTAATGCAGCTTCTGCCGCTAGAGCACGTGCTCGTTCAGTGTTAATCGCACCTTGGTTAGCTGAGATGTTTACAGTATTAGTGTTAACGTCTGTACGTAGACCAGCTTCAATCGCTTCTGCACGTTGACGTTCTGTAACAACAGCAGTAGCATTAATAGCTTCCGCAGCAGTAGCACGAGCAACTTCAGTAGTGATTTGTGACTGTAGACCAGAATCACCAGCAATACGACTAGCAATTTCAGAAGTGATTTGACCTTGTAGGTCTGAATCGCCACCAGCGCGAGCAACTTCTTCTGCACGTAGGTCGATTTCATTCTGTGCAGCAAGAGCTTCAACAGAATCCATATCGCCTTCTAGTACTGTAGTACGTAGAGATAGTGCATTGTCAGCAGCCAAACGAGTTGCTGCTTCAGCAGAAACCTGTGCGTCTGTGTATGCAGTTGCCTGTGTTTTAGCAGTTGCGATACGAGCAGTAACAGTGTTACCAACAGTGCCGTCTACAGATGCGTCACCGATAAGTGCAGCGTCTTGTGCGTCAGCATGTGCCTGTGCAGCTGCCTGATGTGAATCTGCCTCTGCGTCAGTGTACGACTTAGCAGATGCAAGTGTTGCAGCGTCAGCAACAATTCGAGCAGCTTCTTCAGCAGTAATCTGTGATTGTAGACCAGTGTCCGCAATTGCACGAGTTGATGCTTCAGTGTCGATGTTAGTTTGTAGAATACCTTCAGCAGCTTCTGCACGTGCTTTCTCAGTAGAGATTGCAGTAGTGTTAGAAGAAACAAGAGCAGACATATCGCTATCAGCATTTTGGAATGCAGAAACGATTTCTGTCAGTGAGTCTAGTGCAGCTGAGTCAGTGTTTGAAGTGATGAAGTTGATTTGAGTCTGCAAATCAGCATCTTGTGCAATACGAGCACTTTGTTCAGCAACGATTGCGGCAGTGTTAGCGTCTTCAGCAGCAGTAGCACGAGCTTCTTCCGCATCAAGTTCAGTCTGTAACGCAAGGTCACCAGCGACTCGTTCGAGTTCTTCAACAGTTAGTTCTGCTTCTGCTTTAGCAATTGCTTCTGCTTTTGCAGTTGCAATGCGGTCAGTAACAGTATTGTTTGCAGTACCATCAACAGTATCGTCACCGATGAGTAGGTCATCATGCGCCTTTGCAGATACTAGAGTTGCAGCATCTCCAGAAATGATGTCAGCGCCTAAATCAATACGAACCTGAGTATCGGCAATAGCACGTGCGTTAATTTCGTCTTGTAGGTTTTGTGCGTTTGCAGCTTCTGCACCAGTAGCACGAGCAACTTCGTCTGCAAGATCCTGAGTAAGGACACCTTCAGCAGCAGTAGCACGAGCAACTTCAGAAGTAATCTGAGACTGGAGTGATATAGATGTTGCTTCTTCAGTTGTTAGACGTGCAGATAGTGCATCGTCAGCTGAAATACGTGCAGTCTGTTCAGCAGTAACCAATGAAGTGATTGCAACTTCAGCAGCAGTAGCACGAGCAGTCTCAACAGAAATCGCAGTTGCGTTTTCAGTTTCTTTGTTGATTGCACGAGAAACTTCCGAAGTAATTGCAGCAGAGTTAGCAATGATTGAAGCAGATAGTACGTCATCCGCGTCTTCGAACGCTTTGATTACTTCTACGAACGAATCGATTGCAGCTGAATCAGTGTTGCTTAGGATGTCATCGATACGACCAGAAAGGGCTGTATCAGCAGACTGAGATGAAGCTTCAATTGAATCTTCCCGAGCTTTCGCACGAGTTTCTTCAGCAGTGATGTTTGATTGTAGTGTAATATCTGCTTGTGCACGTGTTGATGCTTCAGCAGCAATATTAGACTGTAGTAGTTGTTCTGCAACTGTCGCACGACTTGTTTCTACCGCTACCGCGTCTGCGATATCTTGAGCAACAGCAGCCTGAGCGCGAGCAGGTGTAAAGTATTGATTGTCACCTTCTTGCAAATCATCTGTTGAGAATGAAGAGAAGAACGCGTCTGCTGTAATTTTCTTTAATGAGTCAGAACCGACATCATAAAGAAGAGTAAAACAGTCCGCTGGGTTGATCATACCTGTAAGGGTTGATTGTCCCTGTACTGCACTTTCGTCAAGTTTGGTATTGATTACCGCCTTATCAGCTAGTGCTGGGGATTTAATCTGCCTAAATGCCATTAGGTTATCTCCTAGGATTGAGTTTTATTGGTTTTTTTGTTATATAATTAAACGTTTAATAATATACTAACGAAATTTGATATAGATGTCCGTTCCGAATGGAGGGATTTCAAAGAACTGTATAGTGTTGTCGATGGTTTCATAGATTTCTTCGGGATGTTGAAGAACATCGTTCACCCATACGTCAATCAAATCATCACGGGAGGGTGTCCCGTTCAACGTGAATAGTGCAGTATCGCCCTGAGCAGTGATCGATTGTGCTTCTGGGATCACTGTACGTCCAGAGGTCGATGATGATGTACCTTCAATAAGGTCAAACAAAATTGTTTCTTGGCCAGGAGTTGCAGTAACCTCTTGTTCCTTAGACTTCGCTAAGTTAAACAAACTTTCTGCAAGTACCCGATTAAAAGATTTATTATTGATCATATTGATGGAGTTCTATAGGGTGGTTAATATACCTTTCTATTTATAAATAAAAAGAACCTGACTCGAAAATTAATTTTATATCTATTGTAACAAAGCTTTGATTTCTTGAACATCACTGTCCAAAGAATCAATTCTTGCATTAATTAAATCAATATCAGATTGAGTAACTATAGTTTCATCGTTTAAAGTGTAGTGTCCAAGAAGTTGAACACCGGATTCCTCAAGCACAAATCTATCATCATTGAGGTATTGTATCTTAAATCGACTATCATTGAAACCCATATGTTTAATGATAGTGTCGACACTGTTATGATAGAATCGAGTTTCTTCGTTTGTCCCTACCGAGAATGAAAAGTGGTCATCCAAGATAAGGTCATTACCGAGCGAAACTCCGGTTGAGTTGTAGGCGGCAACCTGAATAACCTGTTCTTCGCTTACAATGTGGGTTAGGGATATACTATCCCCAGTATCCGCAACGTAGTCTATTCCTGGCTGGAGTAAGACACCGTTAAGGTATATTTGAATTCTTGAGGCGGTAGTTGAGTCTGGGTCGTACTGTAGTACATTACCTACGTCATCTGCCCCTGTTACTATTTCTAGTGTACCGTCCGAAGTATAGATGTAAGAGTTGAATGTGGTGGTAGCAGAGAGGTTGTCTGTTCCAGTACCAATCTCAACGATTGTTTGGATTCCCCCGTCATACTCTCTTTTTATATAGAGTTTACCATCTTGAGTGTTGATACCAATCTCACCAAGTTTCAACTCATCAATCGCTGGGATGTCACCGAGACCATCAAAAGTCTTGATGTTGCCTCGACCTCCGGATATTACACTACTAATAGGTCTCCCAAGAGTGACCCGTCTTACTTTAGTCGTACCGCTACCAACCCCACTAATTCTTTTAACTAGGGTTTCGCTTTCTGGGCCTGAGGTGGACACCTTCCTTATAGGCATGGTATTATTACCTTGTTACCGAAGGATTAACTTTTATTTTACCTTCCAACACTCTTTCTATAATAGTGTTGCCTTCTCCATCGACATAACTTATCTCGACATCATAGACATATCTACCACGAGCAGATAGTAAATCGGTTTGGAGGTTAGATAGGGATATAGTAACGACACCACTTGTTGAGGGTTCTGCTACGATAGCAGTGAAATCAACAGTATTGTCGGCAGTGCTTTTGAAGGTTTTCTTCATTTTAGCAGCAACCGAATACCCAGTGAGGTCTTTTGTTGATTCGTCAGGGTCTACTAGTTCTATTTGCAAAGCAAAATCAGAACCCTGATCGATTGTGAAATCTTCGTAAGTCGCCATATTCTTCAGAACCTTAAACCGTTTATAAATTGTCTTCCTATATTTATAACAGTTTAAGGCTTGAAGATAATGATATTTTATTCCGCAGAAGAGATATCTGCTAGAACCATCTCACGGAAATCTGCTGATTCGTCTGACCAGTCGAATACGTAAGATACTGTGCAACGCCAATCGTCTGTAGATGCAGCGTGATACATTACTTTGTCTGACTCATCGTAATGTCCAAAGTATGCTGCTTTACAAGTCCACTTACCAGCTTCATCTTGACAACGTACCACTTCCTTTGTTTCAGGATGGATGTAGTCGAAGTAACCAGAACCATCTTCTGAGTAAGAGAAGATTAAGTTGAAGCCTGGAGCGTTAGCATTGTTGTGCCAAGAGATGAATCCACCTGGCGGATATACTGCTGCAAGAGCATTATGTTTAACGGATAAGAAGTTCATCATCTTATCGTTTAAGTCACGTAGGTGATGAGTCATGTCACGTTTGAAGACAGGGTCAGCGTCCTTCTCAAACATTTGATGAGCACGGTCAGAAAGTTTGAAGTTGTAACCGACCAACTGGTCTGGGAAACCTTCGTGTTCTTTTCCTTGCCCAACAATCTCTTCCATGTGCACAGGGCCTACGTAAAAATTACGTTGACGTTTATGTTGTGCAGAAGTAAGGTGACAGTTTTCTTCAAAACCGTTTATGGTATGCAACTTGGAGTATTCGTTTAGAATTTCAAGCAGTTCAGGGTTATTAACCTCAACATGCTTGAGATATTGGTCGTTTACCTGTGTCATACGATTGGAGTATCCTTATTTAAACCTGCTGAGAAGTGACGTATAATCACTGGGCCCGTTTCAGGTTTTGTGATCGCCCAGTTAAGAGCGTTATAATAGTTCCACCTCAAGTCGTCATCGAAGATACCAACCTTGAGATCCTTATATTTTTCTTCTTTGTTGGTCAACCACCAGAGAGAGAACTGATCCCAAGACTTGAGACTGTCCGCATATCCTTTTGGCCACCAAGTATCGTTCATTTGTCTGAACGTTAAGTCCCACCAGTCATCCATGAATTCACGGACAATCGGTTTAGACATATCATATAAACAGACAGCACCACATAATGTGAATTTAGAAACTCCCTCTGGAGTATCAAAATCTCTTTCCGCGTAAATATAGTCACGGTCATCTGTAAGGGCGGTGAATACCACATCGTGGTCTTTCATCTCATCCCATACCTTGGTGATGTCTTCATGCTCAACTTCCATGTCAGCATCAATATACATCGTTATATCGTATGGTGTTTTTGCCATACCATACAACTTAGCGCGATAGTGGTCGTCACATAATATAATATCATCCGCAACGTCGCGACCACGGTCATCTAGGAACCTTTCTTCAGTTACTAGACATATTTTACAATCGTCTTCTGGTTCATAGTAATCTCTTAGAGACTCTGCCAGATTGATTGCATACAAGTAAAAGTTGCGTTTCTTAGACGCAACGATTATAAATCCTTTACTCTTTTCCATCTGTCTCGGCCTCAAGCTGAAGTTGGTCTTGTAAAATCATAATTGACCACATGTCCACTTCAATCCTTGATTTTGCCCGGCGCAACTTTGCCTTCAACTTACGGTTCTTAGAGTTTTTAATCTCTTCAACTTCAAATGCTTCCAACTTATAGTTGAATAACTTCTCAAGCTTTCGTGCCTTTTGATGTTCATCTTCACGAATTTTTTCTTCTTCAACTTGTGCCTTCTTACGGACAACCCTATCTGTAGTTTCCCTATCGACAGCGTCTTCACCCAAGGCATCAATTACTTCATTGAATAATTCGTTCTCACTACCGTCCTTATCGTGACGATGTAAAAACATCTGTTGGCGTGTAACTCGACCAACGTCATCTTCAAGTTCTAGGATACAGTTCAGTTCTTTCTTTTCTTCTGTTTCCCAGAATGCATTATCCATCCACTGCTTACGACTCATTAAATATCTCCAGAGAGTTCAATTCAAATTATAATGTATATAGTGTTGAGATAAGTGGGTCAAATGAATGACCCACCGTTCTATCTCATATTATACCACAGTACAGTCGATTAAGCAACCCGTACGTATAAGGTATATGTTTCTGGGGTGTCGAATGACGTTCCACTAATCGTCTCACCGGCATAATTACCAGTGAATGAACGAGAGTAATTACCAGCGAAGTCATTGTTATAGTTTCCACCGAATGTACGAGAGTAGTTACCCACGAAGTCACCAGCATATGCAGATGCACGATTGCGAGAGTAAACACCAGTATATGATGAATTACGTATTCTTGCGTAAGCTGATACGCGAACTCTAGCGTAATCACCAACGTAATCAGTGGAGAATGTGCCAGCATACTCACCAACAAATCCACGTGAATAGTTTCCTACAAAGTCACCTGTGTAATCGCGAGTGTAATTACCAATGTAATCACCAGTGAAGGTGGTTGCATAATTACCAGTGAAGTTACCTACATATTCGCGAGAATACGTTCCTACGTAGTCACGTGAGTAGTTACCAGTGAATGTATTGGAATATGTTCCACTATATTGACCAGAGAAGTCACGTGAGTAGTTACCAATGTAGTTACCACCAAATGCACGAGTGTAAGTACCAGCATAAGCTCCAGCATACTCACCAACAAACGTTCGGTTATAGGTACCAGTGTACTCACCAGTAAAGCCGCGGGAGTAGTTGCCTACGTACTGACCAGAGAATTCACGTGAGTAGTTACCAATGTAGTTACCACCAAAGTCACCAACGTAATTACCGACAAAGTTGCCAGCGAAGTCACGAGCATAATCCCCCGCGAAAGTACGGGAGTAATTACCGGCAAAGTCACCTGCGAAATCAGTTATACGGTCACGAGAGTATGTTGATGCTCGGTTATTCACATATGAAGACACACGAGTGGTAATATATGCGGAGTAACGAGTACGAGCAGAGGCACGGGTATACTCACCAATGAAGTCTCCGGCATACTCACCCGCAAATCCACGTGCGTAGTCACCAACAAAATCACCAGCAAAACCACGAGCATAATTACCTACGAAGTTCCCACCGAAGTTAGTTACTCGGTCTCTAGTGAATGCACCAGAATAGTCTGTAATGCGAGTACGTGCGTAAGATGAAGAACGATTGAGAATAGAGTCACGAGTACTTGTGCGAGCATAGTTACCTACGAAGTCGCCAGCATAGTAACCGACACGAGTATAGTTACCAGTGTTGGTAAATGTCTGAACACGGTTACGGGTATATGCAGCTGCATAGTTGCCAGTGTAGTATAATGTGCGAGTATAGTAACCAGTATTTGTAGAAGTACGAGTACTTGTACGAGCATAAGCTCCATTATAAGTGCCAGTGCGGGTACGAGCATAGTCACCGACATAGTACAATGTCGCTGCACGGTTGCGAGAATAGTCACCAGCGTATGAGAACGCACGGTTACGAGTGTAGTTACCAGTATAGGTGGCACCACGAGTACGAGCATAGTCACCAGCGAAGTTACCAGTAAAGTTAGTTACACGGTCACGTGAGTAGTTACCAGTATATGACGCGGCACGAGTACGACTATAGTCACCAACAAAGTTGCCAGTATATACGGTTGCACGATTACGTGAGTAATTACCTACATATGAGAATGCGCGGTTACGACCATAGTTACCAGTATAGGTGGCACCACGAGTACGGCCATAATTACCAGCATAGTATAAAGTGCGAGTGTAGTTACCAGTATATGACGCGGCACGAGTACGACCATAGTTACCAGTATAGGTGGCACCACGAGTACGAGAATAGTCACCAACGTAGTACGCTGTTACGGTGTTACTAACATAGTTACCAATGTAGTTACCAGCAAAGTTGCCAGTAAAGTTGCCAGCATAACTACCACCGCCGGGAGGAGTCGTTCCGAATCCAGTACCCCAATAATAAGAATATGCGGCCGCATAATTAGTATCCCTATAGTAAGTATTTGAACCATATGGGTTAGCAACTACAACGGATGTTACTAAAAGGGCATCAGAATAATGACTGAAGTACTGACTATATCTCAGGTATCCACCAATGTGTATCTTAAGCGTACCTGAGTTATTTGTTGAAGCGAAAACTTCCCAAGATGTGCCTGGGTTGGTCGATGAGTTACCAGTATATGCATATTGACCATTAGTACCACCAGTCGTAGACGTGCGAGTAGAAGTACGAGTACTTGTACGAGAATAGGTAGTAGATCTAGTGTAATATGAAGTTGCGCCTACACGAGTTCGACCATAGTTACCAACGTAAGAAGCAGCCCGGTTACGAGAATAGTCACCAACGTAAGAAGCAGCACGTGCACGAGTATATGTTCCAGTACCTGTCCCAGTTCTTGCGTAATCACCAACGTAAGACGCAGTACGGTTACGAGAATAGTTACCGGCATAAGAACCAGTACGAGTGCGACCATAGTTACCTACGAAGTCACCAGTGTAGTTTGTTACACGAGTTCGACCATAGTTACCAACGTAAGAAGCAGCCCGGTTACGAGAATAGTTACCTACGAAGTTACCGGCATAGTCTGTTACACGAGTTCGACCATAGTTACCAACATAAGATGCACCACGTGCACGAGTATATGTTCCACCATAAGTGCCAGTACGAGTTCGACCATAGTTACCAGTGTAAGTGACACCAGTGGTACTTGTGCGAGCGTAGTTACCCACGTATGAGAATGCACGTTGACGAGCATAGTTACCTACGAAGTCGCCTGCATAGTACAATGTACGAGAGTATGCTGGAGTAGCAGAGTAGTCCGCTGAATAGTTACGAGCATAGTTGCCGGTAAAGTCACCAACATAATATAGTGTACGAGTGTAGTTTAGTGTACGAGTAGAAGTTCTAGTAGAAGTTCTTGCGTATTCGCCTACGAAGTCACCGATATAGTTACCAACAAAGTTTCTTGCGTAGTCACCTACGAAGTCGCCAGTAAAGTTACGAGCGTAATTACCTACGAAGTTACCAGCAAAGTCAGTTACACGGTCACGTGCATATGCAGAGTAACGTGTGCGTGTTGATGTGCGAGCATAAGCTGAGTAACGAGTTCTAGCAGAAGCGCGAGTAGAAACACGAGCGTAGTCACCGATAAAGTCTCCGGCAAAAGCACGAGAATAGTTGCCTTCGAAATTTCGTGAATAATCACCCACGAAAGTCCTTGCATAGTTACCTACAAAGTTGCCAGCAAAGTTAGTAACACGATTGCGGGTGTATGCAGATACTCTAGCGCGAGAGAAGACCCCTGCGAAGTTAGTTACACGATCACGAGAATATTCGGTGATGCGTGTACGAGTATAGTCTAGTGAATAAGAAGAAGTTCTTGTACGACTATAAGTGCCTGCATAAGCAGACCCACGAGTGCGAGAATAAGTCCCCGCATAAGCAGATACTCGGTTACGTGTATAAGTGCCACTATATGTTCCGGCATATGAAGAAACTCGTATGCGAGTGTAATCAGCGGAATAGGTTGAAGCACGAGTGCGTGAATATTCACCTGTGTATGTTGATACTCGGCCTCGTGTATAAGAAGATGGACGATTACGAGAATAAATTCCACTAAAGTAACTTACACGGTCGCGGGTATATGTTGATACACGTGCACGACTATAAGTTCCAGTAAAAGTTGCAGCGAAAGCAGTCAATCGATTACGTGAGTAAGTTGAATTACGGGTGCGTGAGTAAGTTCCAGCGAAAGTTGAGTTACGTGTTCTTGTATACTCTCCGGTAAAGTCACGGGAGTAATTACCTCCAAAGTCACGCGAATATACACCAGTGTACTCGCCTACAAATTCACGAGAGAAGTCTGCAATACGATTAGTGGTGTAAGAAGAAACTCGGTCACGGGTATAGGCTGATACTCTAGTACGCACATACGCAGATGCACGAGTACGTGAGTAATCGGCAGTAACGATTGAACGTTGAGTATTCTCAGCAGAACCACGTGGGGCCCATGTACCGGATGAAGTTGGAACACCTTGTGCAGATGAACGCAACTGGTATGAACCAATTTCACCTGCTGTCGCTCGAAGGGATTTAGCACGTTGACCAAGAGTGTACTTGATCTCTGCGTCTGACATTTCTTTTAGACCATTAAACGATGAGGTACCGTCATAATCGGTCGCAACTGGACGAACTGTTGTAACACCAGCTGGTGGCGTCGCAAGAGTAACTCTTTTCCAGATATGATAATTTACTGACGTACCGTCTCCCAGAGTATTGGAAAACACAGTATCAATGTGTTTAGCCCAGTCACCGCCTGGGGATGTGACAGAAAGTTCGAATGCACCTTGAAGACCTAAAGTCTCTAGATTTTTTAGTGCACGGTTGGTTAAGTTATCCAAATCTGCGTCTACCATTTCGTAGAAGCCTGGGTTTGGTTCAACTTCGTAATAACCGACAGGACGGACAAAATCAGTACCAGTTTCACTTGCAGAACCACCTACCTGTTTAAGGGTAGTAGTTACTGTAGTACCTGTGATGTTTGACAACGGGTGAGTACCCTCTGGTTCATTGTAGTACGTATCTACATATGAACCGATGCTAACACCATCAGTTAAACTGATATCACCGACATCACCAGCAGAGGCCTCTGCTAGTGCTTCGCCCACCTTTACAGCGAGATACATCTCTTCTGTAGGTGTTAATTCCTGTAGGTCACCATTAGCATTTTTAATTTTTAGTGGTATACTAGATGCTGACACAATATCGTCTCTCTTTAGCTAAAGTTAAATTTAAGGTTAATGACGTAGTTTATTTATAATAAAAAAAATGTGCATAAACCAAGTCTATACACATTTTGTCAAATATCTTTAATTAATATATTTTGTTTAAATATCTAATGTTGGCCATACAACATCATCTAAAGAACCTACTATTGACATATCCAAAGTCTCTGTGATATCACGCAATTCTTGTCTATACGACATGATGGTTTGTCGTTCTTCTTCTGTAAAGGGAGAATCGACAACAAGCATCCAATCAGTCTCTATGATTTTTTGGTTGCGGACAAATCGTATTTCGTTAACAATATGTTCTATGTCCCATACCCATTCACCGTTTTCCCACGTAGCGTATACATTTGGTTTTGGTGGAACCTCAATAAACATCTGGTCATCTTCGTCCCAGACGCGAGTATTCATGAACTCCATCTCGCTAAGGCCTTCCAAATCCCAAATCCTATGAACTAGTCTATCATCGTCTACGGAATGACCGTCTTCCGGATACATTCCATTATCCATGTCGGTTCTTACGATTACGCCTGCTTCTGTATGTATGGCGACTTTAGGGTGCATCTTATATCTCTCCAATTAATAAATTTTATTGTGGGTCGTATGTGCCCAATGTTTTTCTTCCGGCAAATGTCGGTGACAGTGCTTGAGGGTATGTCCAATTTGGCGAACTGTAAGGATTATTCATTTCTGAAAAATGGTAAACCCCACCATTAGATGATGGTGACGCGGTTATTATTCCAGAAACTCCAGTACTGCCATATGAACCATAAATTGTTTGACTAGTATTAGCAGTTGTCCACAGAAACCCATATTTACGTGTTCCACCAGTCCACGAACTCCATTCTAGAGGGTATGCAAAATAGAAATCGTCTCCGGTGGAACCACTTCTATCAGCACCATTCCAACCTTGTGCTAATCTACTACCATGGCCGTATAGTCCCGAATATGCTTGAGTAGGGTCTATCTGGACTTCACCTTCACTCGAACGGAACATTCTACTATCAAAGGTTATTCCTCCAGCATAAGCACTGCACTGTAGACCATAGGTGTCATAACTAATTCCATCGTCACTGGTCTTTAACACAACATAATTGACTCCAGTAACCTGGCCACTACCCGTATTAAGACTAGAACCGCCCACATGTTCTTTCTGGAATTCCCACGTAATATTATCACCCGAACGGGTCTTCACCGCAGTAACTAGGATATTAGCAGAACCACTTGTTGGTCTGGTTAAATTAATCATCAACAGGTCACTAACTTTAGTGGTTATAGTGGAACCGAAAGAAAGAGTGCCCTTACTTGATTGGTAAGTGCCTGTTCCAACATTTCGACTATCAAAGAGAACTGCTTCGTTACCGTTTCGCGTTCCTGTAACCTGTAATCCGTAATCTGCCATTTTAATTTAACCTAATCGCAACGTAACCAAAAAAGTTGGTAGATCCAGAAACGTTTTTTATAGTGAATGAAGTGCTGGTCTTAGTGATCGTAAATGCTCTTTCAATATTAACGGTTGGGCCAATAGCATAAACGTAGTCAAACCCTGTAGGGACGCTAATCGTCTCAGAGGCCTGATTGCCTAGGAACACAGTTCCGGAAGAACATACCTTGACATAAGAATCCATATTCTCTGAGTCGAAAGCAATATATCCAGCTGCTGTCCAAATTTTTAAACCGTAAGCCATTTATAACTCCGTTAAAGGGACTCTTGTATTATGCAGTCTATTCTGCCCCTGTAAATTTTCTATTTCTTTTAGAAGAGATTTCATCCAAGAGATGAATCCCTTTCCTCTGTCACGACCACTTTCCTTTACAGCAATACCCGATATTCGCAAATCGTAGATATATGTAGGATGTGTTTCGTCATGGGCAACCATCTTCAGTTCGCCTCTGTCGTGAGCATCTTTTAACTCTAAGTATTGAAAAGTGTCCTCTCCAACTACTAAATTTTTAAATCTGTATGGTAATACCTTTCTGGACATAAACACTAGTCTAGTGCTCAATTCGTCTATACCCATTCCATATTTAAGAAGAGTTACATATCGTTTAAAATCCTCGACCTCATCTTCAGATACTTCGGGCATGTTGTCTGTCAACAAATCCCCTTGAGCTAGTAAGTCCCAGTCAACCACAACAGCCCCCTGAGTATATTTAGACGTTAATTTGGACATGTCCTCATTCGGTCTACTGGGGTCTTGACTTTTTGCGGTATTATCCTGTTCTACGGAAGTTATGCTTATTTGATTAAACAATACAACCGCATCTGGAATATCTTTCTTTTCCATGAGTCTCTGGTAACACTTAACTCCCCTCGGCGTTAAGAAGTCATCACCGTCAATCAATACTGCATGTGATACACCGTCTTCATCAAACTGGTCTAGAAAACTGTTCTTACCAGTGGTTGCGGTACCATCACTCTGTGTCACATAATAACGAATATCATTTTCGGTACAATACGATTGCGCTTGTTCTCGAAACGAGTCATCTAGAGTATTTATTATTACTGTGGTTTTATTCTTTGGTAATGTCTTAAACTGTCGCTGTAGTGCATAAATGTTGTGACTAGACAAAACATAAAACATATATTAACTCAATCTACCTAATTTAACCCGTATATTATTACTCTCAAATATTGAAATAACATCATTTGTTATCTCCATATGAGAACCCGTTTCATTCGTACCTATATCTAGTTGTCCAGTAACTGTTGCATTTGACAACCGGACTTCGTTACCAGAAACAGTAAACGGTTGAATCTCATTATTAGAGGCATTAATTATTTTGAATGTGTCTGCGGTTATCGCAAAGTTTGCAGTGCTCCCGTTATTGTCTAAACGAATTCCTGCGATGTGATTGTTGACATTTAGGTCAAGTGCATAAACTGCACTAGCGCCAGAACTATTTGCAAGAGTGGTCAAAGATTGATTGACACTAGCAAAGTTGCTATCGACACTGGACGTTAATGCTGTTATGTCGTTCGCCTGAGAGGTCACTCGGCCGTCTATTAATGCGACAGTCGCTGACAGTGCACTACGTGCGTTTGCTTCTGCCTGAATCTCCGCACCTGTGGTACTATCAAGAGCAGTAAGTGCAGCATCCAATGAAGTAATCTTAGCCGCTTCCAGTGTCATCTTATCACTATCAGCATCAAGTCTGAGGGTCAACTCATCCAGTGCACCACCGATTGCCTCAGTAACCTGTTCTGGGGTAAGGTCGATTCCATCTGTGATTAGTTGGTTGAGGTCTATGTTTAACTGCGTCACGTCCCCTACGACAGCGGACAACCCATTAGAGTTTGCAGTCACAGTAGAGGTCAATGCACTTACGGCATTAGTCTGGATATCGATTCGGTCATTGGTCGCAGAATCTAAAAGAAGTAAACTTGCATTTACACTGTCTATGTTGCCTGCAAATACACTAACACTACTATCTGTTGCATCGATACGTGAAACTAGACTGGTGTTTGCATTCGCAATAGCATTTGCAAGTAAGTCAGAATCGATACCACCTAGAACAACGCCTTCAAGTTGCGCTCGAGTTTCAGCCTGTTGAGTTGCGAGAACAGTGATTCCACTATCGGTCTGAGTGATACTTGCATGTAATGTCAATAGTGAGGCTGCGTTCGCTGCAATACCTGCTTCAACATCAGTTAGGTCAACGTTAGTAGTTAGAGTGAATTGACTCAAATATTCTTGGTTAACTACATTGGTGATATTTGCAGAATCGAGACCACCACCAAAAGCTCCTGTTGCTACCAACTCGAAGTTTTCATTAATCTTATCGAATGCCGCATTGACATTATCCGCAAGATTGACTAATTGTATGTTACCTGTGCTCATCTTTATCCTCTACTAAACGAAAAAGCAATTCTTTTATTTGATTCATATCAGTTCTTAGAGCGTCAACTTCGCTAGTTAGATTGATGATATGGGCTTCTTTTTGTTGCGTTACTATTTTTAGTTTTCTTGCTCTTTCTATTTCGTTTCTATTGGTATTTAGGATAGCACCAGTTCGTCTATCCCTCACTAAATTACTATGTCCACTGACTCGTTGATGTCTGTCCATTATACCACCAGAGCAATCACTCGAAGGTCTCTAATGATAGGAGACTTACTTGAGTTGGTAGACTTCATCTCAATCTTCACTTGGAATACCGAGAACAAGTCAGCGTCAACTGTATACTCGTAATCGCGGAACACTTCAGGGTCTTCGTCAGAAGGGATTATTTTATCCGTAGGTACTAATACCCAATCAATTACAGAGTCACCTTCAGAATCAACCTGATTCAAACTATCTTCATCAGCTGCAGTTCTAATATAAACGTCAAACTCTGATGTTGAAGGTCGGTTCGCTGCAAATATAATCTTCAGACCCACCGAGGATTCGTCAACCACTGTAGGTGTAGTTATATGTTGTGCAGAATCATCGAGTCCGATAACATTCTCAAGAGTAAGAACCGAAGTCCTTTGTAGGTCAACAATCGGAGAGACCTTAGAGTCTTGGGTAGCCAAAGTGATAGAAAGTGACAAGTTAGGAGATGTCCCCGCATTGTCTTCTGTCGATACAACCTTCGGGGTGGTGTTGATATTAATATCATTCAAGAAAACTAATTGGTTTCCTGTACTGTTGTACAGGTTACTTGGAGTTCCAGAAGAACGACCACTTCCGTATGATGAACCTTCTGTAGTACTTCCTTGGGCAACAACGGTTGTTGTGTTCGGGGTAAGCGTCTGTATTAATGGAACGAACTGGTCAAACATAACTTGTTGAGATGCAGTCACGTCATTACCACCACCTACAGAACTACCGGACGCTAATGTTGTTACGTCTATAGTATACCCTTCCCAAGTTGGATTTATAACTTGGAATAGACCTTCTAGGTCAGATGTGAGTAACCCGCCTGTACCATTGGTCACGTCCGATATAGACACGGTATCACCAGAAGTGAACCCGTGACCTTCATGGCTAACAGTAACCAGAGAAGAACCAGAAGTAGTTTCGAAAGGGTCTGTCCCTAGAGTGACCTTCGGTAAAGGTGCGTTATCAAGAAGAAGTGTTCCGGAAGCACTGAAGTCTGCACGGTCTAATTCGAACATGAGGTCTTTAGTTTGATCGGGTGTCCAAGTAAATCCGTTCTGTGATAGGAATAGTGAACCTAGAGTAGGTTGTTTAGATACCCTATCCTCTCTTGAACCAAATACATTCTTATAAGTCTCGGCAATATAAACGTTATACTCTACCGACTCTGCAAGTAGGATTATCGCATATTCTTCACCACTTGTCAAGTAAATTGGTTCATCAAACTCAACTATTGTTGCAGCTGCTTGGACATCTTCGATTGTTTCTGGGTTTGTCGCAACGGTAATATCAGCAGGGTCGATAAACTTAACTGCGCCAGGCAGAATAATGTTTGTAGGAATACCATTCTCTACTGAACGAATCTGTACCTGTAGTGGAATGTTTTGGTCGACAGTCTCAACGAAGATACGTGCCTTGGTCAAAAACATACCATTTGGATTTTCTATCTGGTCTACAAAGAAAGTCTGTGCAAGTGGGTCTCTTCGACCAGCACGTCTACCTACCAAACGAGTACTACGTACAGTTCTCTGTACGTTTTCAATTGTACCTGTAGAGGTGTAAGATGCACGAGTAGAACAAAGTGCTTCAGTTTCATCATCAACACTTACGTCTAATAGTTTAAATTCCTGTGTACCCGTACGGAAGTTTATGGCAGAAGTGTTCGGTAGGAAGAACGTACCGATTATCTCACCCTTAGAATCTGTTTCTAAAGTAGTTGATCCACCAAGAACAGCAGGGTATCCAGTTGCATTTGCATATTGGCTACCAAACTCTTGAGTATCATCAGAGAAGTTAGTTGCGGTTACTTCTTGTCGTACCCATGCACTGACATCAACCCCACCAAAGAATGCGAACATTTTAGTATTAGGTCGTAGTCCTTTAACAGTAAAGTTGATTCTACGAGAACGCATGAACGGAACAATTTCTACGTTTGCTACTTGTTCACCGATGAAGTCTTGAATGCTTCGTGATGCTGTTCGGAAAGACACGTCTCTAGGTATTGTGGTAAACAAACCACTGTTACTGGCATTGTTACTCAATCTACCCGAGCGCAAAGCTGGTCTAGTATCGAAATCTTCCGTGCGAGTTTCGTCAAATCTACGAATAGTAGTTTGCATGATAGGTGGTAGGTTACGAGTCTCTACCCATTCATCTGATGATGGAGACAGGTTCATATGTCCTGTCTGAGTGATTACCGCAAATGGGTTGACGTTCATTGTACTAGTTGCTAACAACTGTGACACCAACGAAACATCGATATATGGTAGAGTTACTAGATCACCCTTCTTAGTAACAGAAGTTGTATTGTCTGTACTATACACCATTCGTACGGAGTTCTCACGGAAAGACGGTTTCAACCGACCATTAGGGTCGATGGAAGCTCGGTAGTCCTGATTATCGATATCCGAGAAATCAAAGTTAGTAAAGTTGTCTGCGATGAATCCCGCCTTAGTTCTGGAAAGACCATTATCATCTAATACATTTAATGTATTGGTATTAGTTTCCAAAAGACTTAGTGTGGTCAATTCGTATAGATCTTCTACTCTCTCCGATAGTTTGGAGATGTCTTTCATCGTAAATCGTTTGTTTGGAATATATGTGCTTGAAAGATCGGTGACTCCAAAAGTGTATGGATTCAACTTGAACTTATACAACGCAAGAGAACCTGTAGGCACTTCTGGTTCACGTGGACTTTCAGCTGGTTCGCCTTGGACAACTTGTAACTCACCAAACCCAATGTCCCCTCGACTGTCTATAGCATTAGCAACAAGTATGTCGATACGAGGCAAGTAGTACGACATATTGTTGATAGTAATTGCCGAAGAATTCTGGGGTAATGGGAAAATGTCGAATTCGTTAGTGTAACTAGAAGTGGGTTTCCTGACTGGTCGGAAGTCTAGTACGTCACGTAGAGAAATCACTTCACCTGTAACTGTAGTATGACTAGGAATTTCATCATAGTCATCTAAGTCATATGAGTTTGCAGCAAAGTATTGTCCGATGTTCTCATGTACGTAGTAAGTAAACTCAACTTTGACCTGAGATTCTGCGCCAGAAGGTATATTATACCCAGGCTTGATAAGTACTTGCGCATTATCATAGAAGTTGTCTCGTTGACCACCATCTAATGTAAACTGGTAAGTGATATCTTCCCAATCGTCTGTAGCTAAAAGTTTATGTTGAACGGATTGAATTTCTATTGCGTCCGCAACATCTAGAGTAATAGGTCGTCTCTCCCAGTCTACTGACGGTATATCTTGAGTCACTGTCGCAGCAGTTATGGTTTTCTTACGTGGTGCAGAGGTCACTTCTTCGAATGATAAGATTTTATAATTTCCACCAGCAGTTAATCCGGTGTAAGTGCCGTTAGTCGTAGTTATAGGAAGAATAGGCCCAGCGTCTTCAGCGATTACCCAACTAGAATATTCAGTACCTGCTATAGTGATTTCACCACTAGAGTTTGCAGTTACTTCATGATATACCTGTATGGTATAGTTAGCAGTGATTGCATCCTTAGTCGGACTTTTACTAGGTAGAGGGAAGAGTAGGTTGTTGTCCGCAGTAGCATAAAGATTACTGTTGATAAGTGGCAACACGTCTCCTGACAAAGGGTCGTCCAGTTCAACTGCATCCGAGAAGTTTTCGGTACCTATTCGGCCGGTTTGATCGAATATACCGTTCATTAATATGTTGAATAGGTAGGCACGATATCCTGTAGCATCCTGTTCAATTGCTCGGATATTTGCATAACCAATGACATCGTTCGTTACATTTTTTATACGTACATAACCGAACACATCTAGACGACCGATACCTTGACAGTTATCTGCATCGATGTACACATAGTTACCAAATCTAGCTTCAACATTCTCATTAGTTTTATCAATAGTGTCTCTTGCTTTTGGTACCGTTATATCCGTGGTGCCGATTTCTAGTCGATAACCGTCTACGTAAGCAATACCTTCGGTCACGTCTAGATTTAAGTTGGTGTCATCGAGTTCTTCAAAGATTGCTTTGAACTGTTCTACTACGTAGTCACCAGACTCTTCTTTAGTTCTTTGTGCGAGTAGATCGTTGATTCTATTGTAGGCATCGAACGTAGACACTTCGCGAGTGATAACTCCATCGACAACACGTGCAATGAATACGAAGTTCTCTTCTTCTTCAACTTGTTCACGCGTGGTTGGAGTTAATTTAATTTGGTATCTGTGAGCGCCAGGAGCTGTTGCATTAGGAACCTCACCTTGGTTGTCATATAGACTATCGTCTTCACCTTCAGTGATGATTGTCTGTACAATTCGGAAACCTACATCAACTGTTGGTAGGGCACTATACTTGTCGATGAAAGAACTACCACCTTCCATATAGACGAAGTGTCCCTGAACAAAGAAGTCACCAGCAGCAAAGTATGCTTTAGTTCCACGGCCAGTTGCCGGAATTGCACCGTCTGCGGCAACAGTGATACTAGATGACACCGTTCCGTCTAGTGCGACTAGAGTGTCTAGAGCAGAAATACGAGGAGCAACTGTATTGTCAGTTACTACCGAGGTGTCCATGTATTGGACATAAAGAGTTGCTGGGTCGGTTGCTGTCGCCTCTACTACCTCTACTACCTTTACCTCAATACCCTTATCAACAAGAGTGCCGTTAGTTAGGGTTTTACCTAGTAGGTCTGGGGAGAGGATGCTAACAGCATCTAGACGAATGTATTCTAATCTGTTATCTACAGTAGCGCCGCCTGGGTTTACCAGAGCACCTTCTTTGAAGATGTTACGGCCGAATCGTGCAATCTCTTCTTGGATGATTGTCTGAGACTCAATTAGTTCACGTGCCTGTAGTGCTCGTCCAGAGTTAAACAATACTCGATGATAACCATCTTCTTCTTTCCAGAAATCTCTGTATGTTTCTTCGAACGTTTTGTTTGTAAAATCTGCCATGATTAATCCTAAACGGTGATTACTATCTTGATGTCTTCTTGTTGTTCTGCGTCACGTCGTATTCTTGCTCGGTTCTCAATATATAGTACATCTCCTGAGAATCGATTTATACCATTTACTGATGACATAGATTCAATTTCTCCAGATACCGCAACACCTGCTTGGGATACAGATTCACCCACTTGAAATGCTTGGAATCCAGTAGATTCATTTTGGTGGTAATGTACTACAGAACCAGCAGACTCATCCACGTGTGCAACTGCACCAGAGATTGCGCCTGTTATCGTCTTACCCGACTCGAAAGGAGAAGAGTTGACAAGGGTAATTGTCGGTAGTACTTTAGCAGAGGTTGCTACGAAAGGTGAAGTGTCCGGAGCTAGTGGGTTCTTTACTACACCCATCTGACGGAAAGTGTTCTCCACAACAAACGTGTCATCTACAACACCATCTGGTTTGATGTTCATAAGAACTGAATTTGTTTTCAAATCTTCTATAGGGTCGAAACCAATACCAGTTGCGCTGGTAACGATAGCACGAAGTTCGCAGTCGTATCCACCACCACCACCAACTTCAAATGATGCGGAGGAATACCCTGAACCATAGTTGGTCATTTCAATTCTAGTTACCACACCTTCGGATACATGAGCAACAGCTGTTGCACCCACACCATTTCCGATTACGGTCAACGTAGGAGCTACGGTATAACCCGAACCACCGTTCTCTACAGATGCACTGATAACCTGTCCACCAACTGCACCAAGTTTAACAGTAGTCTGTAGGTCTTCGATAGGGTCTCCCGTAGGAAGACTTGGTTCTGCTTCTTGGACAGGAATGTGATTAGACGATAGGAACTGGAAGATGGTCTCTGGTCGTAGAGAATATAGGAATTTCCATGTATACCCGTCTACTGTAGTAAAGTGTTGTTCGTAAGGCACATTAAGCAGACCATAGTTAGGTTCTACCATAGATGGTTTAGGTGACCCGTCTAGGTTCTTAGCGTGGTCTAAGCAGATGTACACTTCCTTTGCATCGTTCAATACGTACCAAGGTGTGGTGTTCTCTGGGTCGACTGAATCGTCCCATCCGGCGTAAGTAGTACCGGAAGACCAGTTTACTCTTTTCGCTACGAATGTAGACCCTTCTACTTTCTTGATTGATTGTAGGTTGTGACGAAACTCTCTTTCTTCAAATGGAGAGTCGATAGGGGATATAACCGTATCTTCTTGATTGAAGAGGTCAGACTTACCAATACCGATATAATATTCATTGGAAGATGTCTGGATATCAGTAAGGAGACTTCTCGCTAAACTCCTACCCATTGTTTGTCTTACTATAGCTGGCATCTTTCTATCCTGTGCAGTGTTGAAAACATTTGTAGTTATTTATACTAATTATAAGGCATTATTTTTATTTTTCTATTTTGCGTCAAAGAAAAATGTCTGAAACAGTCTTCCGTCTTCCTTACCCAACCCAAAGCCAGGAATTGTGGAACAATGATAGTACATTGAATCATAAATGACAGCACGGTTATAGATGTTCTTTATCTCCGTAACTATCTCCCAATCTTCCATCAAGGTAGGGGTTTCATTAAAGTCCGGCAGACCTTCTTCGTGTCTCATTATACCTGTTGTTTTATGTCGATACATTGATGTACCGGAATCTAACATAGGGTTGGGGTGGAGATATACCACAGCGGCATACGACATCGCATCGTGATGTACCCAAGTAGTATCCTTCCAAGTGGTATATTGAAATGAGGTATTGTATTCATCCAAAGGAAAGTTCGTTATCTTCTTATTAAGGATGTTTTCAAAAGAGGTCTTCATCTCTTCAATGTAGTTACCATCATTACTGCACGGTTCTGTGCGAAGGCCAGGATAGTTTCCCGAAACATTGAAGTCTAAACTTAGTGCGAATTCACGAACGGAATCCGGATTCTTGTAGAAATTTTCTACCACGTGTATCATATAAGCATTCTCTAGAAAAAGGGGAACCGAAGTTCCCCCTGCAAATTAATATGTCGTTAGTACTTATAACCTGCCTAACTTGACTCTTAGTTTGTTGTTCTCTAGAATTTGTATGTTGTCTTCTTCGAACCGTATGGAAGAACCACCAGTGAATGCGTCTTTAATACCCTGTAGACTCAATACACCAGTAGAAGTAATTTCGGTAAACGCAACATCAGCGCCACTATAGTTACTAGCACCCTGATATTGGAAAACGCGTCCTGTACCTAAGTTCCAATAGACATCGTTATTAAGAACTTCATTGCTTCCACGGAACTGTCGAACCAAATCCGACTTAGAACTTGTACCAGAATCTGAGTTTATAGACGAGTCGGTATCAAATACGATTGCATTACCAGCGGAACCTGCTGCGCCAGTTGGGCCTTGTGGGCCTTGAGCGCCCTGAGAACCTTGTGGCCCTTGTGCACCAACATTACCTTGAGCACCAGTGTTACCCTGTGGGCCTTGTGCACCAGTGTCACCTTTAGCACCAGTGTTACCCTGTGGGCCTTGAGCACCAGTATCTCCTTTAGGGCCAACGTTACCCTGCGGGCCTTGTGCACCAGTGTCACCTTTAGCACCAACGTCTCCTTTAGCACCAACGTTACCCTGTGGGCCTTGAGCACCAGTGTCGCCTTTAGGGCCTGCATCACCTTGAGGCCCGGCAATACCTTGAGCACCTTGTAGACCTTGTGCACCTTGGTCTCCGACATCTCCTTTAGCACCAACAGAACCTTGCGGGCCCTGTGCACCTTGTGGCCCGGTGTCTCCGGTTAAACCTCTTGGGCCAACCAAACCTTGTGGGCCTGCAACGCCTTGTGGGCCTATGTCACCCTGTGCACCGATATCACCTTGGTCACCTTTCGGGCCAGTATCACCTTGCGGGCCCTGTGCACCCTGAAGTCCTATTTCCCCTTGAAGTCCTATTGCCCCCTGTGCACCAACAGCACCTTGTTGACCCTGAGCGCCTTGGAGACCTATATCCCCCTGAAGACCTACATCTCCTTGAGGGCCTTGGATACCTTGTTCACCTTGAACACCAATAGGGCCTTGAGCACCCTGCTCTCCTTGTAGTCCAGTTGGGCCAATAGCACCTTGAAGTCCTTGTGGGCCTTGAGCACCTTGATCACCAATCGGGCCTTGAGCACCAACTGTTAGAAACGCATCTAAGAAACTACTTGACGTAATATTTGAAGCAACAGCAGCAATCGCATATATCTGCCAGTTGATGTTAGTAACACCGCCTGGCACTGCGGTCGGGTTTGGATTCCACAAGTAAGTACCACCATTAGTTTGGTAGATACCACCAGTCAAAGATGACCCTGTAGGTTTTAGGTTATTCGGGTCATAGTCCCTAGGAGCATTAGTATAGTATGGGAAGTTAGTCTCACCCGTAGCACCAGCAGCACCTTGTTGTCCAGAACTACCTTGTAGTCCAGTTGGGCCAGGCAAACCTTGTGCACCTTGAGGGCCTTGAGCACCAGTGTCACCTTGAAGACCTTGGGCACCTTGCAAACCTACCGCACCGTCTTCTCCTTTAGGGCCTTGTTCTCCTTGAAGACCTCTTAGTCCCTGTGCACCTTGTTGTCCTCTAGGGCCTTCTTCTCCTTGAAGACCAGTTGGGCCTTGAGCACCCTGTTCACCAATATCACCTTTAGGGCCTACCGAACCAGTCGGCCCAGTAGGGCCTTGGATACCTTGTTCACCTTGAATACCAATATCACCCTGAAGTCCAGTTTCACCTTGACTACCTTGAACACCTATATCACCTTGAGGGCCCGGAAGTCCTTGTTCACCAGTTTCACCCTGATTACCTTGAAGACCCTGTAGTCCAATTGGGCCTGCGGGGCCAGTTTCACCTTGTTCTCCTTGGTTACCTTGAATACCCTGTAATCCGATTGGGCCAGTTAGTCCTTGCGGGCCTGTCTCACCTTGGTTACCTTGGACACCTTGTTCTCCTTTCTCACCAACATCGCCTTGCGGGCCAGTCTCTCCCTGATTACCCTGAAGACCCTGTTCTCCTTGAGGGCCTGGGTCACCTTGAGGGCCTTGAAGACCTATGTCTCCAGCAGCACCTTGAGGGCCCTGTGGGCCATCTGGGCCTTGGATGCCCTGTTCTCCCTGAAGACCTACATCTCCTTGTGGGCCAGGCAAACCTTGTGCACCTTGTGCACCCATGATAGCAATTCGTGTCGGTACTTCCCATTGTGCCGGTACTGAGTCTCCGGTAGAAGGATTTCCGTTTACGTATCGTCTACATTGCCAGAGGACTGGAAAGGATTGACTTAGGTCACCTTGAGAGGTGCTCCAAGATATTCCGTCTGTTCCTCCGTCTGGAGAAGGTAAACCATAAGTCCAACTATCACTAGGAAGTTGAGACGATAGGAAATCCCCAGCATCATCGATACTGGAGATTGTTTTAGTATAAATGTACTCAAAGCCAGACGCATCATATAGATCTGTAAATGTTATAGATTGTGAGGCTCTTATGGTTGCCATTTTACTTCCTACTAATTAGATTAGTTTATGGTGTAGTTACTGTAACGTTACAACGAATACTGATTGGTGCGCCAGTATCTGGGATATCAGACGGGCCAACGATTACTTGGTTAGAGTTAACTTCGGTTGCACTTGTGCTACCATTAGCAGCACGTCTTGCTGGACTACCACCAGAACCTAGTGGGGTACCGGAAGCGTCTGTCTGTACTTCTAAACTTGTGTTAGCAACGTAAACCTGATCGCCCGAAATCCATTCCCAATCGTATGATACTGCAATACCACCAACACCATCGCTGATTTCTGAACCGTCATTTGCGTCATAGACTTTTGCGGTCAGTGTGACTGGGTCACCTTCGTTATTACGGAATACAACTGGGTTGTTAGCTACTAGTTCAACATATACTGCTGCACGTCCGGCACGAACCTTACTGAATGTAACTGCATCTTTACCCTGTTCACCACTTACACGAATTGCAAGAGTTGCGTTTGAGTCACCGATGTTTTCTGGTTTAATCTCTAGACGAGCACCAGAAGTTGCAGCAGTTGGTAGAGAACCAGTTGAGAATGCACCAGAGGCATCATTATCAAAACCAGCAATACCACCAGCGTTATCTGAAGTAGCAGTCTGTTCAATGAACGGAGAACCATCCAAAGAAGTTTCGTAAGTCAATGCGCCCGGAGAACCAGCAATATCAAATAGGACAGTACTGTTGTTCTGACTACCTAGAATCTTACCATCTGCATCCGCAGAGAAGATTTGACTAGATGGGATTAGGTTGATGATTGTACCACCAGCACCATCTTGAATACGGTTAACAGAAAGTTCTAGTGTGAAAGTTCCGACTGTACCACCATTGTTATATGTAACAGGTACAAGAACAATAGCTGAAGCAGGTACGCCGATTGCGTCAGCGTATACAACACCAGCACCTTTAAGTACACCACCACCAACATCTGTACCGGCAGATTGTGATACTAGGAATTCCCAACCACTTACTGCTGAGATAGAACCTAGTGTGAACTGTCCCTGTTGTGGGGTAGAACCAGTTGCGAATGCCTGTTCAGTACCACCTACGAATACTTTAACAGAACATGAAAAGTCGCGTCTTGTAGAGTCAGATACCACGCCTGCATCATTTGCAGCGAATGTGTGGTTTTCATTAGTTAGGAACGCGGTTACCGAACTTTGACCATCGGCCAAATCGGTTAGGGTTATGGCGGCGGTTGCCGTTCTAAGTGCCATTGTTAATCCTCTTGTTTATCGTTAATTGTTAATTGCAAAGGTAAGGTACCCGAATTAGGAACCGCCTGCGCTTCTATGTTTAAAGTTTTTAACTCCCCGTTAGGGAAGTTGTCTACGTCTCCAGAGTTAGTGGCGGGAACGCCAAACCCTATAGGACATGTACCATCAGCCCCCACAGTTACAATGTTTCCATTGATATGTGAGACGTACCGCGTTGTTTCATGGACACAGACAGGTACACCGCCACTAGTCCACTCATAATTAAATTTATTATAGTCAGCCGAAGAAATCTCGGTTCCATCAGATGTTATAAATGCTTTTACTTCTGTCTCCCCTATATCATTACGGAAGATGTTTCCATTAGGAGCTATGATGTCAACCATTAGGTTAGGCAACCCACGGTCATAAATTAATACTGGGTTAGACCAGTTATCAGCAGGAACCTCTTGAGTGTCCTCTGTACCAATAACAGTAGTCTGTATCATGAACACATAACGACCAGTTGTAGGTAGGTCATCGCTCCAACCATTGAAGTTAGATGTGGAACCCACTGTAGTAACTAGGTCACCAGTCTCGAATGTATATGTTGTGGAAACGTTTATATCTTCTTCGGGGGTGAGTGTCTCTACTTCGGAACTCTTGTATATGAGAAGATTCGCTGTACCTGATCCACCATCTGGGTCTATACCATCCAGTTGTACAGTTATCTCATCCTCTACAATCTGTTTGAGGTCTTCGGCAGATATACCACCACCTCCACCTAGAGAAACTAAAGTGTACAGTTCAGCAAAGTTGTCGTTAATCTTTTGGCTCGCATTGCGAAGAGTGTCACCTTGACCATCGTTCGCAGCACCACCTGTATTGAGTATTTGTCTAGACATCTGAGTTCCCTATTTCGTCTGACTATTTATAAAATTAGAGATAGTCATCACCATCTAATGTTTCGTATCCTGAAGACATGTCTAGGTTACCATCATCGAGTGACGCAGCTTTAACACTGACCCAATCCGCAACAGTACCATAGTCGTTCATAAGGTCTTCTAGGGAGACATTGGTGAACCTGTTTAGAGTCTCTAGTGAACTAATAATGATTCCAGTATCCACTCCATCTTCTTCCATAGTCAATAGATTGTATCTGGAAGTCATTGCGGTTGGTAGAGCAGTACCCTGAATCGCAATTGGATAGTTAGGTATTTCTAGTGGGTCAGTCGTAACACCAGCACGTAAATTGATATCCGCAGTACTGAGGAGTTCAACTTCGGCAGCCAGATAGAATCCAGCAGGGTGTACCAACTTCTTATAGAGTGCTTCATAGTCATTAAAGGACAGACCTGTTTTCAAAAGAACCGAGAATATTTGGTATCTCTTGTTGTCTTGAATATACTTCAATGATTCAGGCCCAATGAGAGAACCACCTGGCTTATCATTCAATATGAAGATGTTACGCTTCGGGTATGACACCTCGACAGTTTCATTGTAGAATGCTTTGAAGAACTGTTCAGCAGATAACTGTGTACCCTTGTTACGGTAGAACTGAGAAAGAAGTCTTGCCATCAATCGTGGGTTCTGATAGAATGAGGACGACTCTAAACCGTCACTGATCTCTCCTATCAAAAGGTCTAGATGTCTGATATCAGTAGAAGAAATGTTTCTTATATTAAACAAATCCTGAATTTGTTCATTAAATGAAACAGATCCGTCTTCTCCAGTATACTTGTAGTACGCCTCGATGAATCTAATAAGATCAGGATATTGTTCCTGATAGAATTCAGGAAGTATCTGAGTTACATGACTCTGATGAAACTTAGTATTCGTTCTGTACTGATTAGCAAGAAATTGTGACATTACAATAGAACCTTAGTTACTCCGGAATCAATACTACCCTTGGTGGTTGATGCTTCTGCATCCAGACTAAAGATGTAGTTTCTCAACGGGCTGATTGTACTCTGGTTTGCAGGGGTTGCACTCACTTTAATACCCTCGCCTACGTACCCAGCCTTGTCCACACGCAGTGAGCTTAGGAATACCTTACCTTTGGCAGGGTCATAAAAACCTACGTTAGTTATCTTCACGACACCATTGAGGTCTACTAGTTGTAGTCTGGTTGAACCCAATTCATTCTTAACCAATACGTTCTGACCATTTGACTTAAATACAGTAGTTGTTACTATGTGTTCGTCTTTGTCCGGTGCAGATAGAATAACAGGGAAGTTGAGTGTGTAGTCCTGTTCAATGTATGTGTCGAAGGGAATACCTGCAGCTGCTTGAGCTGCTTCGAGATCCGCGACCAACTGAGTGATATCAATTAGTTGTTGTACCTTGACATCTATTCTAGAGTTCAGAATAGCAGTAGAGAGACCGTCTATATCAGACAATAGGTTCGAACGTCTGAACACGGAATTGAATTGGTTCAAATTAACTGACATGTAACTCTGAATCAGTTCGTCTACCTGAGTCTGTAAAGCTTCTGGAGTTGTAGTATTCTTAACAGGGTCGATGTTGAAGAACGTCTGTAGTTCTAGGTACGTATACTCCGGTTCAACGAACTCTGTATCAATAGACATGATAGAAAGATTAGAAGTCAATTGACTCTCAATCATATCTTCGACCATTGTCTTAGAAGACTCGTCTACTCCTTCAGGGAAATTCAAACTGACAAATACCTTACCATACTGCGGAGGTACGTTATCGTTACCACCCCATGTGGTTACGTCATCGACATATGCACCGTAGCTGCTTAGAATCAATCCTGTGTAATCATCTGCGGTGACCAATCGGTTCTGCGCAGAGTATGCAAGAGGAGCATTCAACTTGATGCTCTGTATAGATTCGATGTCTGAACCACCAGCTGAATTAGCGACTGTGGTCACATCTACAACATAATCGGTATCTGCGAACTCGTTCAACACGAAGACTTTTGCACCGTTTGCCGCAGGGCCATTGGATGCAATGTACTCTACCTTAATAATGTTACCTGTCTCTGGTCGAATACCGAGTACGTTACCGTCTCCAAATATAATCTCGTAGTCGCCATTGTGGGACTCACGTACCATGTACACGCGTGAATCATCGGTGATGGTAGAAACCTGTTTGATATCTAGATAGACATTAGACTGGTCGGTGGTACCGTTAGGGAACACGTTGACCAACATAGTAGAAGTGTCGATTGTGCTATCTGGTATCACATAAGGTACATCGATATTACTATCGGCAAGGAACGTTTTAATTTTACTCTTACCTTCTACTAGAGTAACTCCAGTGAAGGTGAAGGTATCTCCATCGTTGACCGCACTGTAGTTCTCTGTAGTAAAGAACTCGTAGTTGGTCTCATCGATAGATGTGAAGAAACTTGTACCCCTAGCTAGCGTAAAAGTAGTCGGGGCAGGGGACGGTATTGTAATAGATACATCAACCACCCCACGAGCAGCAGTGACTGACTTAGGGAAGTACCCTAGACTCTCTGCATGGGATACAACCGATGAACGTAACTGAGATGTACTCAGAAACGACTCGTTGATAGACATGTTAGCGATAAGACCATTGATATGGGTATTGTATGCTAGTACATCTAGAATGTTAGACAGACCACTCGCATCAAAGTCATAGTCCTCAAACTCCCCACTATTTCGGAAGTGTGTCTTTAGTTTGGACTTGATATCATAAAAATCTAAGTCAGAGGTATTAATAGTCATTTATCTTGCCCTTGCAATAGTTAGACCTAGGGTAACAACCTTGGTGGTATTGACCACACCAAAGACTATCGTTAGGTCTGCCGAATTATAATCTGGTCTAATGTTAACCTTCACTTCTCTTAATTCCGCTCTAGGCTCATAGTTATCTATGGTAGAACGTACCCGTAATTCTATGTCTTCCTCGTCCAAGTCAGTAGATAGGGAGAAAAGTATACCTTCCAAGCCCGCACCATAATACGGACGAAATGGCATAGACCCCTTCTCTGTCATTAGGAGGTTCTTTACAGATTGACGGACTGCGTTAGCGTCAGTCTTCTTGTAGATGTCACCTGTAGTAGGATTCGGTGTAAAAGAACAGTCGATATCTTTATTGATACGATCGATCGTGGTTGTGATCGGTTTGTTCTGTAAGTTACCGTCTTCTATTGAGAATGCTTTTGCCATAATGGTTAAACTCTTTTTGTACTATTTATACAGAAACCGCAACGTCTATCTGAGGTAATTCAGGTAAAGTCAAATCTATTGACATCGGAACCCCAATCAACTTCAAAAAGTCACAGAATGTGATCGTTAGTAGGTCTAATATGGCACCTAGTCCTATAGCATCTAGGAATGATTTGATCTTATTGATCCACATAAGAATCAACTCCTTCTGCCATTGCGCAAACCAGTCACGTGCCGCACGTACCATTTCGTTTATCTGGTCTTCCGGACATTCTACATTGGTATCGATCTCACCCCCAATGATATCCAGAAGAGACATACCGAACAAGGATACGTCTTTGAGTTGATCGACAATGAACCCATTGATAGTAAAGTTTACGATATCATCTTCCAACTTAGCAATCTTTTCTTCAGCATCTTTTTTAGCATCTTCCGCTAATGTCTCAACATCTACCTTGAGCTGCTCTAACTGTGCTTCAAGAGATGCTAGTTCTCCTAGTGCTTGTTCTTTGAATGCGTCTATCTGTGCACGTATAAAGGTTTCTACATCGAACTCTAATAAAGCAGGTAGACTAGGTAGACCCAAGGTATCCCAGATCTCTTTGAATGCATCAATCAATGCACCGAATGCTGCTTGTAATAGATTGGTACACCACTTAACCAACTCGTTTTTAAAATATGCCCAAGTAAGTTTACCCTTCCACTCGTCACATTCGATACCGAACTCACCTTTGTAGTACTGATATCCTTCGGGTACCAGAGCATAGTACTTGTCCACCTCATTGGTGATTTGTTTCTTGAGTCGTTCCTGTTCTTCCTTCTCTAGTACCCTGAGTAGGTCAACCTCTATACCCATCACGGTTACTGTGAACTCTATCGGTATCACTGTGGATATCAGTTCAAGTATCTTGGTTGGGATGTACATGTGGAACTCATCAATCAGTTCCGACCATGCATCGTTAGCTTCTTTCTGCCAGTTACGTATCTGACCGTTCTGCCACCACGGTGATAGAAGGTTTTCTTGCAATGCCATGAAGTCTTCGACCTGTTTGATGATATCTTCGATGACAGCGAATTGTTCGAGGTACTTGTCGAGCTCTTTCTGTATCTCCGCATCGATGTCTATATCAGGACGGGTTTTCAACTCTTCTTCTAATTGCTTTCTTTTATCCTCTTTAATCTTTTCTAAATTGATGGTCGACATTGACGCCTTCAACTTACTAGGTATCATTGCGATATCATTATAGAACTGTACGTACTCAGCTTTGGTAGGGAGCAACGAACCGGAACAAGGTAGTTCCAGACTAATTTCTGGGAGTTGGTATGTCATTATGAGTTCAGTTTTACCACACCACCGTTCACGCTCACTACTGGTGCAGTGACATTGACTTCAGCAGTACCGTGGATGGTAACCTTCGTGTCACCCCATATCTCTATGCCGTCATCGGTCATCTCGTAGTACGTACCCTTCTTGTGGTATTCTTTGATACGTCCGGTACCTGAATCATCATACTCTTTGAAGTGTCCGGTCTCTGTCTGATACACTTTGTTGTGTGGGTAGTTGGCCTCCGCCTTAGGGTTCGCATCACTTTTTAAAATAGGTTTTTTATTAGAGTCCACTTCTCCGGTGTCTATCACTTTAGGTACAGTACCAATCACCATAGGTAACTGAGAACTCTTGCCATCCAAGAACATACCGAACACCTGTGTACCCACTAGGATACCTAGGTACTGTCCCTTACCTTCATGGACACCCGTAGTGACAGGTACAACGATCTGGGCCCAAGGTAGGTCAGCCTCATCGATATCATCATATACACCGAAAACCCTAACCTTGACTCTACCCAACTTCTCTGGATCGTCCTTTACATTGACAACCTCACCAAGGAACCAACGTGATTGGTCACCATAGAATTCAGTAAAACTGCTCGGCATCATTGTACTTCTCCATTAGATAGTTTCAGACCAGACATAGTCACATAGTATGAACTGCGTGATATTGAATGCTTACATGCAAAGATGAGAAAGTCTCCGGACTTCTTGGGGTCATATACGTTCGAATCACTCTCGTCCATTCGGTTACGTAGGAATGTGAGAGAGATCTTTCTACCCAACGTGCTGTTCTCATCACCATCCAAGAACTCTACTCCTTCAAGCACAAAGTCTATCTTGCTCTTAGTTAGCATATGGGTCATGGCTCGGTTGATGATGTTCAACCTATACTGCGCTACCTCTTCACTCTCTGAGTAAGACTTGTTGTTCGGGTGTGCAGAAGACCCACCTATCTGACTTATACGTCTACTTTTTATATCAGCAGTGATCTCTTTGTACCTACCATTGTCAAACAACGGTGTACCCTTGTCGATGATCTTATCTTTCTTTAGTGGTTTGATGACCTCTTCATCTACGTTGAATGTGAAGCGGTCTACCTTGTTCTTGGTTACATTAATGTAACGATAGTCCGAACCAATGAGTCCGTCCTGTATCAGTTTAAATAGGTTCTCTGTACCCTTTGATTGATATCTAATAATAACCCTCTCCTTCTTTTCAGGAGGGTTCACAGATTCACTGAACTCGCCCTCAGAGAATGTGAAGGGTTGACCCTTATTCATTATAGTCGAAGTCATGAGAGACTTCAAGTCCTTCATCTGAAGATCTTTGTCGATCAGTGTGGAGTACAAGTAGAATGGATACCCGTCTGCTGTAGATGCTCGATTCTTTATCCAGCACATAGCATCAATCGGAGTTAGGTTGGGTACAATGACCTTCATCGATTGAAAGTCGCTAGAGACTTGATTGATCTTCTTTTTGAGAAACTCTTCGGAGATATTGCTAATGATCTTACTAGGTTTGCCACTATAAGATCTGTTCACATTGTGTAGGTTAGATATGTACCCGATGTCTTCTATCAGATGAAACACATAGAGCTCCGATATGTCCGTACTCTTATCGGATAGGATTACCTTATCAATAAAGAATGTTTTGGAAACACTTAGAGTATCAGCGCGGTTGCTCTTTAGCGTGATATGCATCTTCTCACCACCAGAGATGTCCATGTTGGCGACAACACTATCCCTATCGGTGTAACCCAATATGGCGGTTAGGTAAGGTTTATCTAGATGCTCGAAGATATCGATGTCCGAGACACCGTTCGCTATCTGCGCATCCTTCGTAGACTCACTCACTTCAATGATTACAGATTCAATAGTGATCGAATCAGCTGTATTGTCCATTACGACCTCAAGGCTTCTTTAAATAATTTCTGTACGGTATTGATCTCTCTTGGTTTGACAATACGTATCTGTTTCAGTTTATCATTCTCTTCTAGGTAGAAGTCTAGGTTGGTTACAGGTACCGCATTCACGGGTACACTCATATCCGTTAGATCCAAGTCAACATGTTCACCGTTCACTTCATAGTGATGTGCCGCAAGATGTGCTTGAACCGCAGCGATGATCACGACATTTTCATTAATGTCTGTATCAGAGACTACCATCTCACCTTGTTGAAAAGTTTCAATACCTTGAAGTTCAACGTAGATCTGTCCTAGGTCTAGGTTCTTGTACTTAATGATACCTACTGCATTACTTATGGCACCCGTTATACTATCCCCTACTGCGAGGATACTGTGTATGGAGTCCTGTGTACTGAGCACATAACCAGAGTAGTCCGACTTCACTCGTTCGACAACTTGATTGTATGCTAGAGGCCAACCCTGTTCACGTATCTTATCGTTCATCAAGTAGAACGTCCAATGCAAGTGTGGGTTCTTGTACAACATGAATGCAGTCTGGTCTGGTCTCTCTCCACCTTGAATGTAATGATCTTGGTAGAAAGACGAGTTAAGTTTAATATCATCCAGAATATCTACATAAGTTGCAATGTTTTGTACCAGTGCTGATTCTTCTCCGTCACCGAAGGAATAGAACTGTAATGGGAAATCTTTAAAGTATGACATTAGAAACCATCCTCATCCATAATATCTGATCGGTTTAGTGTTCTCTCTTCCACGAAGGATAGAGATAGGTCAATCTCGACAGGGTAACCATCAGGATGGAATGCCATGCTACTTGAGTTGTAGTTAGTAGAGATTGCTTTCAGATGACATTTCTTCATCTTGGTACCGACACGTTTCTTAACCCCAGACTCGTTCTCGTAGAATAGATCCAACTCGAACATGTGTGGGTACTTGTACCCTGCATTGACTCCAGCGATGTTAATCGTATCTGGGTACGCATAACTACGGAATCTTTTAATAATCTTTTCAACTTCTTTTGCTTCCAACGAAGACTTAGGAATGAACTTGAACTGGAATGCGAACTCTCGGATGTTAACACCCTTGAATACGGTTCTGGCATTAGGGTTCACGGTCACACCGAACGCAAGAGAAGCAGCATTACCGGCGGTACCGTTCATCGCGGCAGCAGTTCGTTGTAATGCAAGTCCTGCGGCAGCACCCTGTAGGTTACCAGCGACCATGTCGGCCATATTAGAGAAACCTTTCTCGGCAGCTTCTCCTAGAGTTTCGAGGATACCTTTACCTTGACCCATCGCAGCTGTGGCGCCGGCACCAAAGGGCCCGAGCTCCGGTTGTGCATAGCTCAATCCATCCGCTTGGGTCAATGCGATAGGTAGGTACAGTTTAACCATGTTTCCGGTATCTTCTATATTCCTATCGGAGTACTCCATAGGACTATCTTTGCCATGTTTCTCAATGTACCTAGCATCCATAGAGTTCTTGACCCTAGTCTTCTTATCTTTGTATTCGCGATAATCTATCTGTTTGTTAGCGTACTGTTTATCGATGGCCTTACTTTCATCGTTCAACTCTTTATATTTGCTATCACCCCCGTCACCCAACATACTACTGACAGTAGCAGAGTCACCCTTCAGAGTAGGAGGTATCAACTCGAACACCTTAAAGGTTATACTTGCACCGTATCGCTCTTGGTTATTGAGTGGATAGATCAACTTGTTAGGGGTGGAAACCACTGTGTTGAGAGGAGTTGCCTGCCCTTTCTCCGCTTCAGACCCTTCTCCTTGGAGAGAATCTACTATGCTGGAAAGAAATTCTTTGATTGCCATCGGTAAATCTCGTGTTTATAAATAGGTTTACAGTATTTATACATGAAGTTAAGAATGAAAACATATAAAGGTCGATACAAACCAAAGAACCCAGCCAAGTATGCCGGAGACGTGGACAACGTGGTCTACCGTTCTGGGTGGGAACGACATGTTATGAAATGGTGTGACGACAGTTTAGACATAGAACAGTGGATGTCCGAAGAGTTGGTCATCCCGTACATCTGCGAGACCGATAAGAAACCTCACCGATACTTCATGGACTTCGTTATCAAGTACAAGTCTGGTCGTGTTGTACTGGTAGAAGTCAAACCCTTCAAGGAGACCAAGTTACCTGAACGTAAACAGGGGAAGTCTCGTAGAACCATTCTAAACGAAGGTATGACTTACATCAAGAACCAGTCCAAGTGGAAGGCCGCATCCGAATACGCGAAGGATAGAGGGTACCACTTTGAGATATGGACAGAGAAAGAACTCACCGCTATGGGTATCATGCCCAAGTCCACGCAACGTATGCGTACCAAAAAACCGTTAAAGAAACTGCCTCCGTTCAGAAAGAAGAAAAAATAACGTATAAATAGAAGTACGAATTTTAACGGAATCTACAATGTCCAACATATTTCAACGATTAGAACTACAAGCGTTTCGTGCTGGTATCACACCACGTACAAAAGAATCCCGTGAGTGGTTCCGTAAGAAGATCAAGAATCTCCGCAGTATCAATAGAGAAGCGTTGATGAAAGAAGATCCGTTGAAACAAACGGGTCAAGAGATCGTGGGCGGTATGTACATGTTCTTCTATGACCCTAAGCATAAGGATACACTACCGTACTACGATACGTTTCCGTTAGTTATTGTTGTAGGGCCTGCCGAGGGTGGGTTCTACGGGTTGAACCTACACTATCTACCACCTATCCTACGTGCGAAGATGTTGGATGCGTTGATGGATATAACAAGTAACACTAAGTTCAATGACTCTACCCGATTTAAAATGTCGTATGAGTTGTTGGTTAAGAGTAGTAAGTTGAAGTATTTCCAACCCTGTTTCAAACACTACTTGAACGATCAAGTAAAGAGCAAGTTCGCAATGGTGCCTGCACCTGAGTGGGAAATCGCAACCTTCCTACCAACAGCACAGTTCAAGAAGGCGAACTCTAAGAAAGTATACTTCGACTCTCAAAAAATGATAGGATAGGCGGTTAATAGATGGCGGGCATAGAACAACTAAAAGGTAAGCTAACCTCTAAGAATGGTATCGCGATGGCAAATCAGTTTGCGGTCACTCTTCCATCTATAGGGAATTTAGACTCTCGTGAACTGAATGTCATATGTAAGGACGTTACCTTGCCTGGCAGACAGGTGATGAGTCTGGATAGAAATGTCGGTATATTCAATGAGAAGATCGCGAATGGATTTGGAGTAGAAGACGTTTCAATAACATTCTATGTGTTGAATGACTACGGTGTTAAGAAGTACTTTGATACGTGGGCAAACACTATAGTGGGAATGTACTACAAAGTAAAACCAGAAGCTGCGGCAGAGGATGCTGACCCTGAAGATAAGGCAGCTGTCAAACAGGCGCAAGAAGAATTTGCGAATAGTCTCAAGATGGGTGAGGTAGGATACAAGAACAGTTATTCGAAATCTATTACTATACGACAATTACGCAAACCTATCGCACGGTTCGGTTTCGACCTCGGGCCCTTTGATTTTAATTTCGATGTTGGGGGTGCTTCTATATACAGTGTAGAACTATTAGAAGCGTTCCCTACATCTCTCAGTTCAATCCAACTGAGCAATGACGGACAACTCGTTGAGTGTACAATGCAGTTCTCTTACACCAACTGGAAAGTGATAGACGATAAACGAAGTTTACTTGATGGAAAACTCAATCTAAACTTAGGTGGATTAATTTAATTATATAATATAGGATACATCATGGCTTTACCAAAACTGAATTCAGCACCAACATATGAAATGAAAATCCCCTCGACGGGTCAGAGTGTGGTCTACCGACCATTCCTTGTAAAGGAACAGAAGAACCTCCTCATAGCATTTGAGGCACAGAACCGCCAAGACTTAGTCAGGGCAGTTATACGAACAATCGAGGCATGTGTAGAAGATTCTATCAAAGGAACTCTAACAACATTTGATGTCGATTACATGTTCACTAAGATACGTTCTAAGTCCGTTGGTGAGACTGCTGATATCCTTGTACCCTGTGAAGAGTGTGATACTAATAATGAAATCACAGTTGAACTAGACAAGGTAGAAGTCACTGGCGATATGCCTGAGATGTTGATACCAATCAATGACGATGTCACTGTTAAGATGAAGTTCCCGACATACGAGGAATTCTTATCTAACCAGACCCTTCTGGATAGCACGAGTGCAACCGAAGCGTTACTCCAACTCATCGTCACATGTTTAGATTCGGTGTTGACCGAAGAAGAAAGGTTCGCTATTAAAGACGAACCACAAGAAGAAATTGTAACCTTCTTGGAGTCTATGACTACCGAACAGTTCGGAAAGGTTTCTGCCTTCGCTGCTTCGATACCGGCATTGACCCAAGACCTAGAATTCGCATGTGAATCATGCGGTCATAATAATAAGAAAACACTGAAAGGACTTGACGATTTTTTTTAATAAATCTCTCTCATGACACCCTAGCCAATTACTACCAAGTCAACTTCCAACTACTGAATAACTTCAATTATTCGTTAGATGAAGTAGAAGGAATGATACCTTGGGAGAGAGAGATTTACTTGACGATGTTGGTTGACGACATCAACGAGAAAAATCAGAGGGCTAAACAGAAAGGATAACCAATGAGTCTTAAACGAGTATCAGAGAAACTTGGAGAACAGAACGACCTCTTAACGGAGATTGCGCTGGATATCTATGGGTATCTGGATAGTGCGATATCTAAGGTAGAGACCTCTAGTAAAGCATTGGATGCTATAAACGCTACCAATAATAACATCTTGAATGTCGTACAATCGTTTCAGACTCAGGGCGGAGATGCCCTAGAAGAAAAGCGCGACAACAAACTGGCTGACAGCAAAATGCTCGCGGCCTTAGAGGGTATCCAGAAGAACACCAAGGGTGGTGCCACTAGCAAGAAGAGTTTCGGAGAGACTGCCGGTAAGGGTATCGGAGCAGGTGTTGGTGCTGGTCTAGGTTTCGCTATGAAAGGACTTGGTGCGGTCGCAACTCTGGGTGCATTAGGTTTTGGTATCGGTGCATTCTTTACTGGTTTGGCATTAGGTGATAAAGCACAAGCGATGATTGGCACGGATATGACTGCCACCAAGAAGAACATGATTACTCTTGGTGAAGCATTCGCAGAGACACCTACTGAAGGTCTCCTTGCGATGGGTGTGTTGGCAGGAGTAGGTGCAAAGTTCGGTAGTATGAAAGGTGCCCTCAAGATGGGATTCTTTGGTGCTGGTATTGGTGCATTCTTCTCTGGTCTAGCATTAGGCGACAAAGGAATGTCGTTACTGAATACTGACGGTTCTGCACTCAAGAACATGATGGTAAGTCTAGGTGAAGGACTCAACGCATTTAGTGGTACCTCACTAGTAGCATTAGGTGGTCTTATTGCATTCGGTAGTGCATTCGGTAGTGCAGCTGCTGTCGGTCTTCCTCTACTGGGTGTAGGTCTAGCAGGATTCTTTGGTGCATTCGATCTTGCTGCCATGGCAGGTATAGATGGTAGTGGTCTAGGTACAATGTTAGGAAACCTTGCGACTGGTCTTGCACCGCTCAGTGAACTGGACGGTACTAACCTTATTGCAGTCGGTGGCGCTATGGCTGCACTAGGTGTCGGTATGGTTGCTCTAATGGGTGGCAGTGGTCTCGCTAGTGTCATGGATTTTGTCGGTGGATTGTTTGGTGGTGACGATGAGGATATCTTCACTAAACTATACAACGGTCTACAACCCCTATCTACATTGAACGCAGACAACCTTAAAGGACTTGGAGATATATCTACTGTCATCGATGGTCTTGCAGATTCTCTAGATAGACTTATTGATACAGACTATGATGCAGTCAACGATTCCATAGGGGATTTCGGTAAGACAATGTCATATGCGATACCTATGCTGGCTGCAATGAAAGGTCAAGGTACCGGAGAGAACCCTTATGTTGTTGGTAATGGTTGGTTTGATGGTCAGAAAGAACTTGACTTCTCGCCAGGCATAAACTCTTTTTCTACCAAAGATATAGAGATGATGAATAACATCGCATCCGCAGGATCTCAGATATCATCTAACTCTTCGGGACAACAACAGAAATCAACTTCCGCAGGGAACGTTAGTAAACTGGTTACAGAAAAAGATTCGGTCGCTTCAGCTGCTCCGGTCGTTATCATGGACAACAGCACAAACACCTCATCTTCCGGTGGCGGTGGTGGGATGACTGTCTTAGGTGGGCCTATATCACCTTTCGATCTAATGGATCCTTACTTCTCTACTCGACCAGCATAAAAAAAGGGACTCTTTCGAGTCCCCTTCTGAAAAGACCTGTTAACTGGTCTCTTAGTCTTCAGCAGCCATCTGCGCGAAGTATGAAAGTGTGTCATCTTCTTCTGCGACAGCAGCAACAGGGGCAGGAGCAGCTGCGACAACAGTCGGTTCGATTGCTGATCGAATCGGAGCAGCTTCAGCAGTCTGTGCTAGTGCTTCGTTCTTAATAGTAGAACCGGCACCAGTCGCAAGACCTAGTACTGTCTCCAACTTGTTCTTTAGATCGTCATAAGACTTGAACCAGTTTGAGTCGAACGCACTTGGGTAATTAGGAATGATGAACTCATTCAAGTCATACAGTGAGTTGTAAACTGATTCTAATTGAGTCTCATCTGATCCTAGGAATGCAGAAGGCGACTTGAAGTCCGACTTATCATAGTTTCTGTAACCAGCAACATTACGGATCTTCAGTTCAAAGTCCGCACCAGACCAAAAGTCAAAAGGATTGACCGGAGTCTCGCCAGGAAATTCTGGTTGCATCTGATCCATGATCTTATCAAAGATCTTCTTACCGAACTCGTAGATCATTACCTTGCCATTGTTGGCAGGGTTTGCAGGGTCGTTAATAACTTGAATGTTAGTAACGTAGTGTAGACGCCGCTTCTGTCTGCGAGCAGTTTCTTTATCTTCTTCGATACCGGAGTTCCACAGACGAGAGTTTAACTCACCTAATGGGTCGTTCTGACCTAGTGTGGTCAATGAACGTTCGATGTACCACTGTCCGGTAGGGCCTTTAAACGCGTGATCCCAGTAGCGAACCCACGGTAGGTCTTGACCTTCAGTAGCAGGAAGAAAACGAATAACTGCATAGCCGTTGCCCTGTTCATCAACAGTAGGCTTCCACTTGCGGTCGTCTTGGTATTTGTTAGTGTTTTTAGTTTGTCCGGATGCCGCTGATGCAGCGTTGACAAGTTTCGAGATATCCATAGATTTGGATTTTAGATTTGCAAAAGACATAATATTTCCTTTAATATAAACTTAAATATAAACAATGTATGATATTGCCTCTAGGGCATTACTATTTATACGTCTAGTTGATTCTGTTTTGGCAGAAAATTCAACTGACGTGCTTCACTCTCTAGATGTTCTACGATAGTGGGAGACAGATACTTCTTGATGTCTTCCAGTTCTAGTCCGTTCTTTTCACAGAGATGCACAATGGAATCCATGTAAGTCATTCTGTGTTGGAACACGAAACTCTCTATCATAGACGAGAATGATTTTTTGGTTAAGAACTTCTCTTCTGTCTTATCATCCATTTATTACCTCAATCGCAGAGATATTGTCCACTCGGAAAGATCTCCAAGATTGCTTATCAATAGCGAATGCGCGTATCACAGATTTATTAACAGAAAATTCGTCTACCTGTTTGACCTTAGATTCAGATAACTCAGGCATATAGTCGGTCTGTAGAGTGCAGGGCATAACCCGTTGCTCACCGTTCACCTTACTAAAGGTAACCTGAAGTACATTGGATCTTAGTTGGTCAACTATTTTATCATAACTAAACATATCGTTCTCCTTAAAAACGGTCGTATTCATCATCTTCAGTGGGAGTTTCATCACCACTGTCCGCGTGGACAGCTTCAAGGAAATCTTCACTACCATCTAATACTGCAATAGTATGTTCGAATGCTTCTAGAGTGGCAAGGACAGCCTTACGGGTATCATCACCTTCATCTAGTTTCACATACTCTTTAGCATAGGTCTCAAGAGTTTCTAGATATGCATGACGCATGTACTCACGTGTAATGAGTTCCACATCATTGCGAGCGTATTGACCGAGGTCAATTAGGTTTTCAATTGCTTGGGACATTAATTCCATTCCTCATTTTTGGTTGCTTGATATACATCGGAGAAAACCGAGTTTACAAAACTTTCCTCATCTCCCCAACGTACATCGGACTTATAGTCTTGACGGTCAAGACTAACTACTTCGTCAGCAAGTTTTTTATTAGACTTACTGACCTTACTATGCTTCTGAACTTTAAGTGCAGCTGCACGAATCATCGCATAACGTACTTCTTTTGATACGGACATATTATACCTCAATTAGTGGTTTGTGTCAAGGGCTAGAACCCATTATTTGGATAAAGTTCTTCTTTGGTCAATTGACCGTATTTCTTTGCTTCCTTCTTCTTATCCACGTGAGTGGAAGCGCGATTAAATTTCCGTGCATATTTCGCGACAGGATTACTTCGCGACACACTTTGTTTCTTTTTCATATCAGTTATCCGAAGGAATACCGGCCTCGTAGTTATCATCACTATCATATGCAAAGAGATTAGACCACCTACGAAGTTTACCTAACTTCTCTTGTCGGGCGTCTTCAACTGCACTATACGATACCACTTCCCATTTTTGTAACAGTTCAATCATGCAGACTAGGTCACCCACTTCCTTGGCGAGACGGTCGATGTTATCCTTCTCTTGACCAAATCGTTTAATCTTTGATGCCTCTTGGATAACCTCAGCACACTCTTCCTGTAGAATGGTGAGCAGCTCAGTTGCAGAGTCATTATGTTTTAACATCACTATCCCTCGTATCTGTCGTGGAAAGGAACCGCACCATAAAAACTCTGTCCTACTAATTCCCTACACTTCTTAGAGAAACGACTGTCAGATGTAGCAATATAAGTACCACCCATCGAGAACCCTTGTGTGTCCTCCTCATATCCTCCAGAAAGGGACTTGGCCGCAGGGACGCACTTTATCGTACCCTTAAAAGCACCCTCCTTAATGAAGACGGCCGGACGACCCACAGTGGGTTCAAACGGGCCTTCTACATTCACAATAGTCACCGAAGTGAAGTTGGAACTTACACCACCGTTAGAACAGTCTTTGAACATATCGTTACGAAAAATCTCAGCAATAATACCCATGTTATGCCACCCCCAGTGCTTTGTTATTCTTGAACTGAACACCCTCTGGGCCAGTCAACTTACCTAGCATCCAAAAGTCTTCGGCTTGAAGTTTAGAGACACTGTTAGAAAACCCGTCACTCTCATATTCAGGGCCTAACTTATTGTACTGGTTAAGGAAGTCAACTGCTTCGGTAACGGTCTTGAAGTACTCTGCATCATGGTGATTGGTCATCTTTGGTTTTGCATAAAACATAATATATTCTCTCTAGTAGTTAATTCAATACAATCATTATACACTATTCTGACGAAATGTCAAGGGATTTAACTAAATTATTTCATTTTTTTTAGCGTGTTGGTATTCACGTTTCAGGAACCACTTATACTTAGCGAAGTACTCCTTTGATTTGTAATCGGGTTGCACTCTAGTGTAAGACTCAATCTCCTCACAATGTGCGTACCACATATCTTGACACCAGAGTCTAAAAGGTTTCATTACGCAGCCTCCAACACATAAGGTTTGCTGTAAGTACCAACGTTGATATCGGTGTAGTGACTTCTGTGGAAGTAGTCAGTCATCATGTCATCTTCACAGAAGAAGTCTTCTCCTTCCATCGCACTCTTCAGTTCAGTCAAGAAGGCAACGACAGTAGGACACTCGTAGTTCTCTTTGATCCAGTAAGGGTTGACTTGAATGTAATCACGAGGGCCATACTCACTAACAGGCAAAGCACCGATGATGTCTAACGCACCACTCTTGATGTTACAGACCAGAGTGCTGTGGTGTTTAACCGCAATACTACCTTTCATCTTGTACTTCTTCAGAACAGCTTTGACTGCGGGAGCTAACTTTTTTTTGTCTTCTTGACTTACATACGCCATAATATTCTCTCTCAACTCGATTAACTAAGTACCTATTATACTTCTTTTTGAAACAAAAGGCAAGCGTTTATTTAAACTTTTTTACCCATTGCCAGAAGTCATTTAAGAACCCGCCTTCTTCCCACATCAGGGGGAGACTTTCACCTTGGTGTTTCTCATTTTCCATATGGAGGTTGACATATATAAGGAACAGTAAAAAGGTGAACAGTGCTATACCTAAGATTTCATATACTAGTTCCATTACTTCACCCAAACGTGGCTGTAAAGTTCTGGAAGGTTTTTGCAAGTGTATTCGTCATCGGGATTGTAGTTGATGACTCGTACACATTCTTGGGTCATATTGCTGATGTGAACTTGGGGGGCAGACCATATGCCAGGCGATGACCAAGCGTATCCAATTGCTGCTATTGCGATAATAACAAAAATAATTTCTTTCATAATATATCCTTTCTCAACTCGACTTTATATAACCATTATACTTGTTTTCTAAACAAAAGTCAACACATTCTTTAGATTGATTTGTTATATCAAAGGTCTTTCATATAACGGGTCTTCTTCTAACACTTCGAGCAACATCTCCAGACGATTTCTGTCTTTCATTATAGCATCTCGTAGGTATTCTGGTAGGTCTCCGTACTCTGGATTAATGATGGCATCGAGGATGGTTTCTAGTTCCTCACTCAGTTGTTTGTGTGCTTCCATTAATTCGGTCATATTTTATACCCAGTGTTTGTTGAACAGTTCTTCTTCTAGACGGTATGCCTCTTTCTCCCAAGGAGCGTTCTCATACTTGTAGTTGCGAGGTTTACGTCCCTTCCAAGAGAAACTGTAACCACACAGTTCACGACGGAGATACTGCTTAGCGTGAACCATTTCGTGCGCTAGGGTCTGCATCATCTCTTCTAAGGTGAATGCATCACCATTACTAGTACGGGCGATAGATATCTCAGCGTGACTCTTATAGTCACCCCAGCAGAGACCTTGAGCTCCGTGGTCGAGCTTAGTATAGAACTTGACAAAGATGCCTTTACTGTAAAGACGGTTAATACCCAACTCTTTCGCAAGAGCGTGGATATATTCTTCGACTTTCTTCTTGTTCTTGACTCGACCTTCGATAATCACTGGATTCATAATGGGTTCTCTCAATCAATTAGGTAACTATTATAACACATTGGGGACAAAAGTCAAGTGATTATTTCACTTTTTTGTAGGTCTTTTCTTGACCGGAGTCTTCTTTTTGGTCACGGGAGAGAAAGACTTCTTTCTGGTCGTGGTAGGTTTCTTGACCGGAGTCTTCTTTTTGACTGTTGGTTTCTTGACCGGAGTCTTCTTTTTGACTGTTGGTTTCTTCTTTACCTTTGGGGGAGTTATTTCGAAGGTCTTCGCTAGGAACTCGTTCACCGATAGACCACAGTTTCGTAGAAGTTTCTCATAGACCGCAATATCGTCCATATCCCAACCATGTGGGGTCTCTAGGAACTGTCCGTAGTGATCCATTATCTGTTCCGCAAGTCGGCTACACTCTTCAGTATCCTTGTCGTAGAGGTACCTTACCTTACGGTCATAGTTAAGTTTAACAATTTTAGGCATTATAGTAACCCACAAGTCTTTTGCCAAATCTCATCTAACTCTTCACGCATACTCGACTCTTGCCATTCGGTAGATGTGTATATGGTTGGAGCAGGGCCACCATGAGAATTGACAGCATAGGATAGGAACTGAGGAGACCGACCAGCGGCAAGTAGATTGCCCTCAGAGTATAGTTCAATCAATCCGTCTGAATCAACACTGATAGTATCAATCATGCCGCGACCTCACCGAAGAAAATTCCGATAGGCGACCCGTTGGGACTGCGGTATCCAAGTTCATGAATATCGTTGATAGCAACCTCCATGCGGTCACCGTCATCCCACTTGATAATGACTCTGTCCTGACCAATGTGTTGGTCGATCAGACCTTCTACTGTAGGGAACATTGCACCCCAATTCGCTTCAACTTTCTGACCAATCAAATTCATAATAAATTCCTTATAGTAATTGAGTAACAAAACCACACACACTTATCGCGTTCAGAGCGACAAGGTTCCACATCTTTGCATTAACTGATTGAACAGATAGTAGAAGTAAACCAGCCACTGCAATCATTGGGTTCATATGAAAGGCAAAGATTGCCATCAAAATCGCTCCGAGGTATCCGCACAGGGTTGGAAAGTCTTTCTTCATAACACTACTCTATCAATCAATTAGGTAGCCATTATCTCACACTTCTTTTGAAAACACAAGTCATAAACGTGACCCAAACACAAGGGTTGGTCACGCAACGTAACTGGGTGACGCCATGAACTCTTCAAGGAGGTAAGAATTCTCAGCAGCTTCTAATAGGGCATCTCCATTACAGAGGGTGACCTCAGAGGGGCAAGCATTGTCTAGGATAAAGTTTTGGTAGTTATCAAAGTTTGTATCGTTCATATCGTATAAATTCATATTTTATTTCTCAAGTAATTAAGTAACTATTATACCCTACTTCTTTTGAAAAATCAAGGTATTTCTTAGAACATTTTAGAATAAAAAAGGGTGGGGTTAGTACACATAGCAATAAGTAGCAATCTTCGTAACACCTTCCCCACCTAGGGAAACTCAACTATTTGTCGTACTTTTTCATTCTTTCGTGCATCGCAAGACAGTCAGCACGGAATTCTTTCTCCCAACGCATCTGTTCCATTTTCTTCTTGGAGGCCAGCCAGACCTCGAAGGACTGGGGTTTACGGGCATCACCACACTTCAACTTTGCCCTCTTAAACTCCTCTTTCAGAATCTTCTTCTCATTCCCGCCCATGAAGGCACCGACCAGACTCAGGAGACACTGTCGGAAAGACCGTCCGTGGTGCATATTACCAAGACAGTGTGCAAGTTCGTGTAGGAGGGTGTACTTGTTCAGACCAGTGACCAAGTCCAATGACACAGTGAATCCATCGGTGTGACCACTTAACTTTTTCGTGCGACTTCCCATCGCGACTACTTTAGGTTGCGCACCGAAGATGCGACCAACGTCATCCTCTATAGACTTGTTCCATAGTTTCACCCAAGTCTTGGACTTATAAATCGTCTTGGCGAACTTCTGAGCCTCCTCGATAGACGCGAACTCAGGGTTGGTTATCTTGGACTGGAACGTCCACTCTGCTCGGTAGGTCTTCAGTCGTTCAGAGTCCTGACCGCGACTCCCCTTGTTTTGTTTGTTGATGTGATTACCAAGATACTGATTGTACAGGTATTCATCTGAATCATATGTTGGGTAACTAAAGTAGTTATAACCTTCCATATTAAAGACCTCCAATGAAAGCGTAACGAGGGTTCTGGCAGAACATTCCTACCTCATCGAAACCCATCAGGCAGAAACCGTCCATAGGGTCGGTACCCGCTTCGTACTCAACCAGTTCAAAACCGGCACGAAACTCTCTAACGTCTTTGATGTCTACTGGAATCACATTCATATTCACCTCTCTATTAATCAATTAGGTAGCCATTATCTCATACTTCTTTTGAAAACACAAGGGTCTAGAGCTAAATAAATCAATTATTTTTAGAACCGTTTTGCATATCAATATGTCTTTTTATATCTTTCTTGTTCAACTTGCGGAACTTGCGGCGCGACACTGACCAAGACTTCTTGGGGGTATTGAACATGTGAATCACTCCAGTACTTCGGGCGACATAGCCCATGAGGTCGGTACCCTTCGTGATGTACGTGTGGTTGGTGATTTTGTGTTCACCCCAATCAGTGATTTCTTCGCGCCACAGAAAGTGACACGCTTCTTCGAGACTAAGCGTACTCATATTTTTCTCCGTAGATTTCACCGAACACTACATCAACTTCTTGGGCAGTCAGAGTATCGTCAACAACAATACAATCGACATCACCGTTAAGCAATAGAAACTCCATCTTGTCAACAAACACATCCTTCGTGCGGTTGTAGTAGTAGGTCATGGTATTTTCGGTCTTGTTTTTGTAAACAGTCATAGGGATATCCATTACACATTTACCTCAGTATTGAAGACTTCACGTTCCTGATACATACCAGTCACTTCGGTACTTTCTTTACGGACAACAACATAGGTATTCTCGTAACCATGTTGTTCTAGTTGGGTTTGGTATATGAACGCAGTCTCACGGTCATAACATGGAGTAAAGAAACCAGCAAGTGGTTTATCGGTTTCGGCACATCGAACAACATAAGTAACTTCAGACATAATCAACTCTCATCTCAATTTGTACAACCATTATCTCACACTTCTTTTGAAAACACAAGCCATAAACGTGACCCAAACAAAGAAAATAGTCACGCAGAAAGATTCATCACATTCATCGTAGACATCGTGTCACTGTCGAGGAAGTGCCTGTCCATAGGATTGGATCCGGTGGCAATACTATAGTAGTCAACACCATCACCCGCAATGTCCTCATGGACAAACACTATCTGACCTGAAAGGACACCACGATAGGTGTCCCATTGAATTGTCTCACCAACTGAACCGTACATTATACCATCCTCTGTATGCCGAAACCATTCACTGTACGTTGCGCAACAGTACGTTTCTTACGTGGTTGCCAACCCAGCATGTACATTGCTTCCCTAGGACTCTCTTTCTCAGACAGTTCAAGATACTCTTCAACTGTAGAGTGTTTGACTAGATGGTTGACCCAAGACTTCCATGGCTTAGAACCATATTTGAATCGTGCAACGAAAGCGGGTTTCATCTTACCTACCCAAGATGGGTGACAGTCAGGATGAACCTCATCCATAGTCTTGGAACCCTCGTAAGGGCCATTGTACATCAGATACATACCGTCCCACTCGAAGTTTTCTTTAACAAATGCAGTCATAATCTATCTCTCTATCAGTCAATTAGGTGTACATTATCTCACACTTATTTCCAAAACGCAAGTAGTAAACGTGACCAATCAGCGATAGTTGGTCACGATGCTACTAGAGTGTCCACTAGGTTCATTAGTACTGATGTACCTGATATAGCACTCCCTATCATAATTGCTTTGTCATTCCAACAGTGACCGACATATACCCATGCAGTAGCGGCTGACGCATAACATATCTGTCCGGTGATACCAAACCCTGCACTCATAGCGAATACTCCAACCACACCAAATACAGTCGCTCCCCACTTAACATAACTGTCAATCGTACCTGTAGGTGTTGCCGGTTTCAAGTCTTCGACTTCTAATTGTAGTTCTTCCATCTCTTGCTTGAGACGTTTGCGTTCGACATTAAGTTCCATAGCAAGTCTCCCTGCCTTGGACATTGTACTGCCCGAGAACTCCGATTGAACTTCGGGACTAAGTTGACCCTCGACTCTTGCAACTCGTTCGTCTTCGTTCATAGACATATCATTACCTTCCAATCTTCACGAGTTCTTTCGTCATCAGGTTCAATCAGTTCAAGTTTAACATCAACACCAGCTGAACTAACTTCCTGCATTTGTTCCCATATACCAGCAGTGTTCATTCTTAGACGTTCCTGAGTCTTGTCACATATGTACCGACTACCACTACCACCAATAAAGATGAAAGAATCGGTAGTCTCTTCAACGTCAACGATACCACTGTTCAGTCTCCAATTATCACTACCAAGATAACCACCTGACCATCCACCGAGTACTTTGTAGAACACTTTTTCTGTTCTACCATATCCGGTATTGCCACTTTTCATTTGTTGGGTAAACTTAATAACAACCCAATTGTCTGGATGATAATCTGTCACACCAAATCCTTCCTAATAAAGACTTTCAAAGTTCTACCGTCATCTTGATAACTCAACTCCACACATTCATCTTCTGTAAGCATATGCACATATGAACGTCCCGTACCGTCTATTACCTCAAAACGGGTTACGCGTTCGTTGTCTTTAGTATCTTCAATCATCCCATTCTCCAAATACATCGGGAGCATCTTCTGCGGCACGTTCCATATAGTACTCGCCCGGATAGTGTCTAAGACATCGGGAGGCCTGTTTACGTACCTCGGACGGAACCCTTGGAGTCTTCTTGGGATCTTGTAAGTCCATCAGGAACTGTCGTGTGTTATTCACCGCCCATCGTCTCTCACAGGGTAATGTCATTGACTCATCCTCGCTAAATCTTTCATCTGTTGTTCGTCGATTACGGGTACCGCATTCGACTTGTGCATTGTACCGATACCCTTGACTAGGGTGCCGGTGTAGTTTAACTTTTCCTTGATTTGTGTATTGAGAGTACCCGAATCGCAAGATTTGTAAACCGGAGTCTCCCTTCGATAGGGTTCACTCTGTACTTCCATAGGTTGGAATTTGGGGGCAACTTTCTTCTTGGTCGACCAAGCATTGTAACTCTTCTTGCGACCAGTTGTTGTATGTCGCATTGAACCGTGCATCATAATAAAACCTCAATATACATTATGTGTACATTATACGACACATTCTAGGGTGTTGTCAAGTGTACAATCTTCTTGCATTCGTTAA